>Ga0114949_10000144_pt1 | contig 31989 bp, 29 predicted proteins | sample N074metaG_FD_83505 | JGI IMG/M metagenome (GOLD analysis project Ga0114949, IMG submission 83505) | Deep subsurface microbial communities from Kermadec Trench to uncover new lineages of life (NeLLi) - N074 metaG | ecosystem: Environmental > Aquatic > Marine > Ocean trench > Sediment | place...
GCACATATTGACGAATTCTCAGATGGGCTGTTTCTATGTCTTTGATTGTTAAGGGCATGGTCAATCATACACCTGTCTGCAGGTTTCAAAATACTCCTCAACCAGCTCTAGTATCTCATTACCATCAAATAGCTTGAGTCCGCTTTTCTCAAATTCCCGCAATTCACTGTCTGTCGGAAAAGTATAATAGTGACCCCTGCTGGTTTGATCTATGGCATCAATGCCGCCATTACAATCAATCGCAGCCACTGACCGTTCAATCAATCCGCAGCCATCGGGATACAGGCTAATCACATGCCAGAGATAGGACTTCTGTTCATTGACCGAAAGCTGGGTCGTACCGATGACGGGACCCTGATCAATGGCGCTGTCACGGATGTAATGCAAGGTCGTGCCGATAGTTGCTTCTTTGTTCAGCATGGCTCTAAAAGTAGCCATCACGCCTTTATAATCCGGCAACAAACCTGAATGCAGATTGATGGCGCCAAATTTTGGCACTGAAATTACCGGGTCTTTCAGTATGACGCCATAACGAATAGTCACTACCAGCTCAGGATTAGTTGCCACAAACCGGTTAAAACCCACCCCGGTATTTATCTTATTTAATGTTTCCACGGAACAGCCGCGCTCCTGACTCAACTCATCAAAACTTAACAGCAGACGGCCTCGCTTTGAATCCGATGGAGATAAAAATTTCAGGAACAAGGATTGTTCACAAATTTCAAGATGTTTTAAAGATGCGTGATTGTTACTGCTCTTGCCAACCCTATCAGACAGGAAAACTGTCAGCTCATGTCCCTCAAGTAAGCCAGTGAGTATGTTCAGTGCAAAATTACTGGCTAAGTCGCGATTGGCAAGTATTGTTATACGCATGGAATTTCAGCTAGTTTGAATTGCTTTCGAAAATACGGCCGATTTCCATTAGGGACCCAGACTAACCCGTATTTTCAATTTTCGCCCAGGTATCCCGCAGACCGACTGTGCGATTGAAAACCAGTTTATCTTTCGTGGAATGTTTGCTATCGATACAGAAGTATCCTTCACGCTCAAACTGAAATGGTTGTCCGATCTCGGCATCCACCAGACTCTGTTCAACGAAACCCTGTTTGACCGTCAGGGAATCCGGGTTGATCAGCTGGTGGTAGTCCTGGTCGCTGGCATCAGGAAAATCTACTGTAAAAAGTGGGTCAAACAATCGAATTTCTGCCCGATGGCAATACTCTGCAGCGACCCAGTGGATGACCCCTCTTACCTTGCGCCCTTCCGGGTTTTTACCTAACGTATCAGGGTCATAGGAACATCGTAGTTCAATGACTTCACCCTCAGCATTCTTGATCACTTCATCTGCACGAATTACATAGCTGTTACGGAGACGAACCTCGCCACCGGTTACCAGGCGTTTATACTTTCGATTGGCCTCTTCCCTGAAGTCCTCATGATCGATATAAACCTCCCGGCTGAATGGAACCGTTCTCGAGCCCATTGATTCATCTTTCGGATGATTTCTCACGTTCAGCTCTTCCATCTGACCTTCCGGGTAATTGGTAATCACCACCTTTAAGGGGTTCAAAACGCCCATAGCACGTGGTGCAGTGGTATCCAGATGCTCACGTAGACAACTCTGGAGAAGCGCAAGCTCAACATTATTGTCACTTTTTGTCACACCAATTCGCCTGCAAAAATCTCTGATCGACTCTGGTGTGTATCCCCGGCGTCTCAAGCCCGCCAATGTTGGCAGCCGTGGATCATCCCATCCATCAACCAGCCCTTCGTCGACCAGTTGTTTCAATTTTCGCTTACTCATCACGGTGTATTGTAGGTTCAGCCGCGAAAATTCGATTTGCTGGGGATGAACATTCATCGCCAGTGCATCAAGTACCCAATCGTAAAGTGGTCGATGATCTTCGAATCCAAGATCACATAAAGAATGTGTAATACCTTCCAGAGAATCCGAGATACAGTGTGTGTAGTCATACATGGGGTAAATACACCATGTATCACCGGTCTGGTGGTGTTCAATGTGGCGTATCCTATATATAGCCGGGTCGCGCATATTAATATTTGGAGATGCCATGTCTATTTTTAACCGTAATACATGTTCCCCATCTGCAAATTCACCGTCTCGCATACGTTGGAACAGATCCAGGTTTTCCTTAATTGAGCGTTCCCGATATGGACTGTTTTTCCCCGGCTGTGTTAACGAACCACGCATCAGTCGAATTTCATCCGCAGTCTGGGAATCAACATAGGCTTTGCCCTCCGATATCAACTGCACAGCAAAGTGATATAGCTGCCCAAAATAATCAGAAGCATTGCGCAATTCACGCCATTTAAACCCAAGCCACGAAATATCCCGCTTCATGGCTTCCATATATTCGGCATCTTCTTTCACAGGATTGGTGTCATCAAATCTCAGGTTTGTCATGCCATTAAAATCCTGGGCCATACCAAAATTCAGGCAGATGGCCTTGGCATGACCAATATGCAGGTAACCGTTTGGCTCTGGTGGGAAACGAGTAACAACCTGCCCCCCGTTTTTTCCGTTGGCGACATCTTTTTCGATAATCGAACGAATAAAATTATGGGGATATTTCTCTACATCATCACGCATGGATTAAAATTCTTATGACTATTCGGAATTTGATTATTCAGGGACAAGCCCTGGGTAAATTACTGTCGGTTACTAGGACCCTGGCTAGATCAATATTTTTTATCTGTAGTCTATAAAAACATTGCAGCGCCACAGGTGATTGTCACCATCACTAACAGCAGCCATTTTAACGTGTTTTGGCTGACAGTAATGGCAAATCGAACACTTATCATAGCGCCAATGACCGTACCAATGGCGAGTATAAGCCCTGGCACCCACATCACCTGGCCACGAATGACAAAAACGATCAGGGCGACGCCGCTAAAAATACCCGTACAGACGGTTTTCAATGCGTTTGTACTCACCAGATCATAGCGCAGACTACCAGCCAGAGCCGCTATAAGAATAAAGCCAACTCCCGCCTGGACAAAACCACCATAGATCCCGGCGATGAACAAAGCGGCTATTCCGCCCGGGCTGTCTTTCAGCTTCTTTACTGCTGTGCCTGCAGGCGGGGCAATCGTGTCAGGGCGAACCAGCATCAGCACAGCCATGGCCACCATAGACCCTAGCAGAACAGGTTTTAGCATCCACACGGGGAAATAAGATGCTGCCAGGGAACCAATAAGTGCACCAACGAGTGTCGGGATTAATATGGGACCAATTGCTGATGAATCAAGGCGATCGTTATCTTTGAAGCCCTTTGCACTGGCCACTGACTGGAGCAAAACTCCCACGCGGTTGGTTGCATTGGCGATATCCGCAGGCATACCAAGCATCATGAGCGCAGGCAGAGTCAACATGGAACCACCACCCGCCAGCGTATTGATAAAACCACCCAGCAAACCTGCAAGAACCAGGGCGATTATTGTAATTACATCGTATTCCAAGACCGACGCCAGTTGAGAAAAAGAGTGCGAATGGTATAGATGACGGGCATTAAGTCAAATCACGCTGCTATTTTTTATAAACAGGTATCTGGTCTACCTTGACGGAGAAAACACTCCTGCCCTCACTCCCTATCCAGATGGTCTCATCATCTATCCATGTTACCGCCTCACTGAGACCCATGACATCATAATCCAAATCGAGCTTGTATGAGGTGATGGGATTAAATTCAACATCAAATACTTTCTCAGGGATGGCACTAGCAAAAGACGCTGCGTAGGCCGATATCAGAACAGTAAACATCTGTACTCTAATCCACATCACCAGTCCGGGTTTACTCTGGAAAATCTAGAACTCAAGGGAAACGTTAGCACAGGACCACATAAAGAGCAGAAAAAAGAACTTGCGTTTATAAAGGTTGGGGCTATTATGTCCGACATGCATTTTTCTAACCGAATTAACCGGGACGCACAGTTTAGTAACCCAACCGTGAATTTCGTTACATCCGTAACGAAATACTACTGGTTGGGCTACTACTATTTCTTTGACAGTTAAATCGCTCATAACAGAATTGGGCGGTGACTCCGCCTTCGAGAAAACCCCGACAGGCGAGAGCAATCGGGGTTTTTTTTCGTCCTTAGAGTTTCAATCCCGACACGACTGGCAAGGCATAACAAGATGAAAGAGAGATAACGATGAACGATATAAAAGTGGATGACGTAAACGTGTTAAGCGAAGAAACCCTTATCAACCCCAACAAATTGAAGCAGAATGTTCCGGCTTCAGAAGCTGCGCTCTCGACGGTCTCTAATGGAAGAATTGCCATCAAGAAGATTCTCAGCCGGGATGATCCTCGTCTCTTTGTCATCATCGGGCCCTGCTCTATTCATGATGTGGCAGGTGCGCTGGACTACGCAAACCGTCTGAAGTCGCTGGCGGATGAGGTCTCAGACAGTTTATTACTGGTGATGCGAGTTTACTTCGAAAAACCACGTACAACCGTTGGCTGGAAAGGGTTCATCAACGATCCACTGATGGATGATTCATTCAATATATCTGAAGGGCTTCATCGCGGGCGAAAACTTCTTATTGATCTTGCTGAGATGGGTATTCCCACATCCACGGAAGCACTCGACCCCGTTTCACCGCAATACCTGCAGGATATGATCAGCTGGAGCGCAATTGGCGCACGAACAGCTGAATCACAAACTCATCGAGAAATGGCAAGTGGTTTATCCTCAGCCGTTGGTTTCAAAAACGGTACTGACGGGGGACTTGAAGTCGCCATCAATGCGCTCGAATCTGTCTCTGCACCACATCGATTCCTTGGCATTAACCATGAGGGTGAAGTGTCGATTATTCATACCCGCGGGAATAGACATGCTCATATCGTTCTGCGTGGTGGTGGTGGCAGGCCAAATTATGATTCAGTCAGCGTTTCAATTTGTGAGGAACGGCTGGCGAAAGCTGGAATTCCAGCAAACATCATGATTGATTGCAGCCACGCAAACTCAAATAAGGACCCGGCACTGCAGCGGCTCGTTATGACCAATATCGGCAATCAGATACTTGAAGGTAACCGGTCGATCATTGGTTTGATGGTAGAAAGCAACATTGGCTGGGGGAATCAGTCTATCCCTGACAATTTAGCTGATCTGAAATACGGGGTATCAGTCACTGACGCCTGTGTCGACTGGAAGACCACAGAGGAGATGATTCGAGATTTGAGAAACAAAGTGAAAGGTGTTCTTGCAGACCGGGCTGCACCACGAGATGGAGACTATATCGAAAAGATCGCATGACGGGTCAAGTACTCTTTCGGCCGTCCGAGCCTCGACCGGGCTCGCGTGCGGAGTTTGCTGCAAGATAAAACAAGCCAGAAACGACTTGGAAAGTACAGCGGGCTGGTTACATGGCAATTTTCCAGGAATCGAATGTTAGTAGTAGGCATTCTCCGTAATAGAATGATCGGTCGCATCCCGGATGGACTTGAGTTGGGGAAGCTGATCCAGCAACGCCTTCTCAACCCCGTTTTTCAGTGTCGCATCCACCTGGCCGCATCCCTGACATCCACCACCAAACTGAAGTACTGCAATTTCTTCCTCAACGACTTCAACGAGGCTCACCATACCACCATGGGCAGCCAGAGATGGATTTACTTCGCTATGCAGGATGTAATTAATCTTGTCTTCAAGGGTGCTGTCATCGGAGATCATGGGAAGTTTTGAATTGGGTGCTTTAATTGTCAGCTGGCCACCCATGCGGTCACTTGCGTAATCCACGAATGCATCTTCCAGGAATTTTTTACTTCGATCATCTATCCAGCAGATAAATTTATCGTACTCAATGCGTTCATCTTCTTCCTGTTCTTCACCACGCTGGCAGTAGGCGATGCAGGTTTCCGCCATTGGCGTACCCGGATCTGTGACAAAAATACGGATGCCGACATTGTCATCTTCCTGGTTCGACAGAAGTTCAAACAGATACTCCTGGGCGGATTCAGTGATTTCGACCATGTGCATTTCCTGGTGTGCTTTTAGACAATGGTGATAATTTTACTGCAAAGTCACTTACCTTTCCAATCCACGGACAATAACCCCTTTATTTACAAGTGTTTAAGTGTGTTTAGCACATGAACCGCACTCATGCACAGTACTCAAGAACTTCAAATTATGTGGTACGGGTTACTGCTAGACTGTGCGCAAATTTAGGTCCCGCGGATCATCATGAACGTTGTTGCAGTCAAGAACCACCTGGTAGCGCAGATTCAGCAAAGAATCCTTGTCATGGACGGTGCAATGGGGACAGCGATTCAGGCGCTAGGGTTCGAGGAAGCCGACTACCGTGGTGAAAGGTTCAAGGATCACCCCGTAGACCTCAAAGGCAACTACGACATGCTTGTGCTCACGCTGCCTGAAGCCATAAAAGACATTCACCTTGAATACCTGAATGCTGGAGCAGATATTATTGGCACCAACACGTTTACCGCCAATGGTGTGTCCCAGTCTGACTTCAGCACACAAGATTTAATCTATGAGCTGAACTTTGAGGCAGCAAAACTCGCAAGATCAGCGGTAGAAGACGTGATGCGCAACGATTCGTCAAAACCCCGGTTTGTTGCAGGTTCTATTGGCCCCACGACCCGGTCGGCAAGCCTCTCACCTGACGTCAGTGATCCAGGTTTTCGCAGTATCACATTCGATGAACTCGTCGAGGATTATGGCGAAGCAATGAGAGGTTTGATGGATGGTGGAGCAGATATCCTCCTTATAGAAACCGTGTTCGATGTTCTCAATAGCAAAGCGGCTATTTTCGCTGCACTCAGCCTGTTTGAAGAGACAGGCATAGAATTACCCATCATGATCTCTGGCACCATCACGGATGCCAGTGGGCGGCTTCTGTCTGGCCAGACCCCGGAGGCATTCTGGGCATCCATCAAACACGCAAAACCAATCAGTGTTGGTTTTAATTGTGCACTGGGCGCAGACGAACTAAGACCCCATATAGAAGAGCTATCAAGAATTGCAGATTGTTTTGTTACTGCACACCCCAATCGCGGCCTCCCCAACGAGTTTGGAGAGTACGACGAGACAGTTGAAACAATGGTCACCTGCATGGAAGACTATCTGCAGAGTGGTTTGGTGAATGTCATCGGCGGGTGTTGTGGTACCACTTCGGAACACATCCTTGAATTTTCAAGAATTGTGAAACAATACCCTGTACGCAGACCTCCTGCAGCGTCAACCAGCTGTCTGCTAAGCGGTCTGGAGCCCTTTACGATTCATGACGATTCCCTTTTTATCAATGTCGGCGAACGAACTAACGTGACAGGTTCGGCAAAATTTGCCCGCCTCATCCGCGAAGAAGATTATGAAGAAGCCCTTCACGTAGCACTAGAACAGGTTAACAATGGCGCACAGATAATCGACATCAATATGGATGAAGGTATGCTTGACTCAAAAGCCGCCATGATCCACTTCCTGAACCTTATTGCATCCGAACCTGATATCAGCCGTGTGCCCATCATGGTTGATTCATCAAAATGGGAGATCATTGAAGCTGGTCTTAAGTGTATTCAGGGTAAATCAATCGTCAATTCAATCAGCCTTAAATCAGGTGAGGCTGAATTCATTGAGCGGGCAAAACTCTGCATGAAACATGGCGCCGCAGTAGTTGTGATGGCATTCGATGAAGACGGCCAGGCCGATAACCTGCAGCGCAAGCAGGAAATCTGTAAACGATCCTATGACATCCTGGTGAACGATATAGGCTTCCCAGCGACAGACATTATCTTGGACCCCAACGTATTTGCTGTTGCAACGGGTATTGAGGAGCACAATCTTTACGGCAAGGACTATATCGATTGTTGCCGATACATCAAAGCCAACCTGCCCGGTGCAAGCATCTCAGGTGGTATCAGTAATGTGTCGTTTTCCTTCCGTGGTAATAATCTGGTTCGCGAAGCCATCCATGCTGTGTTTCTGTTCCATGCAATAAAAGCAGGGCTAACCATGGGTATCGTCAATGCAGGTCAGTTGGCAATATATGATGATATCCCCACTGACCTTCGCGACCGGATTGAGGACGTCATCCTCTGCCGCAACACCGATGCCGCTGAACAATTACTGGAAGTTGCCGAGAAGTATGCTGGTCGCTCGACTAAAACCAATGCCGACGACCTGACCTGGAGAGAGGCTCCGGCCGAAGAGCGCTTAGCGTATGCACTGGTAAAGGGCATCAACAAATTTATCGTTGAAGACACTGAGGAAGCACGCTTGAAGGCCGAGCGTCCTATTCATGTAATTGAAGGACCACTGATGGACGGCATGAATCGTGTCGGTGACCTTTTTGGTTCAGGAAAGATGTTTCTGCCTCAGGTTGTTAAAAGCGCGCGAGTCATGAAACAGGCAGTAGCCCACCTGGTCCCTTTCATTGAGGAGGAACAAGGGGAAGGTGCTGTATCAAAAGGCAAAATCCTTATGGCAACGGTGAAGGGCGACGTACATGATATTGGTAAGAATATCGTGGGGGTGGTGCTGCAGTGTAATAATTACGACGTTATCGATCTTGGTGTGATGGTGCCAGCTGAGAAAATTTTAACTACAGCGATCGAAGAAAAAGTCGATATTATTGGCTTGAGTGGACTGATCACTCCTTCCCTGGATGAAATGGTACATGTTGCTTCTGAAATGCAACGTCAGGGTATTTCGTTACCCCTGATGATTGGTGGTGCAACAACTTCCAAAGCCCATACATCCGTGAAGATTGAACCCTGTTATGAAAATGACGCCACCGTCTATGTTACTGATGCTTCACGCGCAGTGGGTGTGGCAACAAAATTACTAAACGCTGAACAGAAGCCTGCATTCTGTGGTGAACTCCGGGAAGAATATGAAAAAGTTAGAGAAAGGAATAAGAACAGGCGCCCGAAAAGCAAGCTTCTCCTGTATTCCGATGCTGTCAATAATAAACATGCGATAGAATGGTCAGGCTATTCACCGGTCGTGCCTACATTCCTTGGTACAAAGGTTATTGATGATATCCCGCTTGAAACTCTCATCGACTACATTGACTGGACCCCCTTCTTCATCACCTGGGAATTATCAGGTAAGTACCCAAAGATCCTTAAAGACTCCGTCGTCGGTGAAGCGGCAACAAATTTATTTGCTGATGCACAGACAATGCTTGCTGAACTGGTGAAAACGAAAAATATCACTGCAAAAGCAGTTATTGGTTTCTGGCCCGCAAACAGCATTGATTCCGACGATATCATCATCTATCAAGATGAATCTCGAGACGATATCAGACTGCGCCTGCATCATCTGAGACAACAAACCGACAAGCCTAACGAGCAAGCCAATTTTTGTTTATCTGACTATGTTGCCCCGGATACCTCTGGTGTTGCAGACTACGTTGGCGGATTTGTTGTAACTGCCGGGATTGGGGTTGACTCGCTCGCTACCGGTTATGAGGCTGATAAAGATGATTACAATTCAATCCTTGTGAAGTCCCTTGCAGACAGACTCGCTGAGGCTCTTGCAGAATACATGCATGAATGCGTTCGAAAAGAATACTGGGGCTACTCAAAACAGGAAAGCCTGGATAGTGAGTCGCTTATCAAGGAACGTTACGATGGTATACGTCCTGCCCCGGGGTACCCTGCCTGCCCGGACCATACTGAAAAGGCAGCACTATTCGAGCTTCTTGATGCCAGCAATGCGACCGGCGTCGACCTGACAGAAAACTTTGCAATGATGCCTGCAGCTTCGGTCAGCGGCTTCTATTTCTCACATCCCGACTCGAGATATTTTGGCATAGGCAAGATAGACAAGGATCAGGTGGAGAACTATGCAGGACGCAAGAAAATCTCGGTGGAAGAAGCCGAAAGATGGCTGTCACCAGTATTGCGATATCAGTAATAACAGCTCACATGGTAGAATCTCGGCTTTTGTCAATACTATGGGTGGACAAGCCAGGAATGAACAAGCCGTGAATGAGCGAGCGGAAGATCACGGAAAACCACCCACCGCAATTGAGGTAGCTCTCAGCGTTATCGCCGCTGCCTTCGGTGTACAAAACAGCAAGAACCGGGAAAGAGATTTTTCTCGCGGGAACCCGTTAGTGTTCATCATGGCTGGTTTGATTTTTACTATTCTCTTCATCCTGACGATTGTCGGTGTTGTCTATCTGGTTTTATAAGCACTCATGAGCTTTTTCAAACGAGACCGGAAAACCCTGTTATACATCCTGGCGGCAGCAAGCCCGATAGCATTCTCCGTGTGGCAAACACTATTGAACAACTTTGTCGTCGATGTGGTTCAGTTTAATGGTCAGGAAATTGGCTTTCTGCAAAGTATTCGGGAAGTCCCCGGGTTTCTCGCTTTTACAGTCGTCTGGGTATTGCTGATCGTCCGCCAGCAAACTTTCGCCATCATCAGCCTGTTAGTACTCGGTCTCGGCACAGCAGCAACCGGCTTCTTCCCTTCTGTTTTCGGTTTGTATATAACAACCGTCATAATGTCGATTGGTTTCCACTATCTGGAGACCATGCAAACCTCGCTTAGCCTGCAATGGCTTGCAAAAAACGAGACCGCAAAGGTGCTTGGCCTCATCATTAGTGTCCGTTCCATGGCGACATTCGGCATCCTCGGCGGGCTTTATGTTGGGTTGCAAATCTTCGAACCAAATTATTTGTTTATCTATGCCGCCGGTGGAATCGCTGCTATGGCGATAGCCTTGTTTTGCTGGTTCAGCTTTCCCCACTTCAAAGATAATGTGGTCCAGAGAAACGAGCTCTTCCTTCGTAAACGTTACTGGCTGTACTACGTACTGACGTTTTTCGCTGGTGCCAGGCGGCAAATTTTTACGGTATTCGCAGGGTTTTTGCTGGTTCAGAAATTTGGTTTCCCGCTGGAGAACATGGTGCTGTTGGTACTCGCCAATTCAGCCATCAATATCTGGCTTGCTCCAAAAATTGGTGCTTTGATCAGCTTCATAGGTGAACGGCGAGCACTCACACTTGAATACACTGGTCTGGTATTAATTTTCCTGACTTATTCAATTGTTGAAGATGGAAACCTTGCCGTCGTCCTGTACATCCTGGATCACATTTTCTTCTCTATGGCTATCGCCATAAAAACTTATTTTCAGAAAATTGCGGATCCTGCAGATATATCAGCGACCGCCGGTATCAGTTTCACCATCAACCATATCGCAGCAGTAGTGCTACCAGCGGCGCTCGGTTTCGTCTGGGTTATCAATCACAGTGCCGTATTCGTCATAGGCGCAGCCATTGCAGCCTGCTCCCTGGCTCTGGCCCAGCTTATCCCGGACGCTCCTACCTGGGGTAAGGAGACTCGCATCAGCGCGAGCAGTAACTACATACCGGATAGCCAGTAAACAACTGTGCTAACGGCAATAGCGATCAGGGCTACTGCCGCTATTGCATCGACAAACCCATCTTCATTAGTATCGACTTGCTCGTCGTCACTCATTTCCATTCCTTTGCACTGGGTCAATGTTTGAATGTCTCCAGTATACTTTTGATCAACACAATCTGCTAATTTTGTTGAATTACCTTTATCGCTTAAGTAACTATAGAATAGTAAACAAAAAAGACCCGTTCTGATATGGAAACAGATCCGCTTATTTTTTCCTTCTTCCTGATATTTTCTTCCGCTGCAGTCATGGCGACCGTGGCCCTATACACCAGACAACCCCTGATTGTTGCGTATATCGCCATTGGCGTAATCCTCGGACCCTCAGGCACTGCTCTCATCAATGACACGGCGCTGATCAACAGTATCGCGAAGTTCGGCATCATTTTCCTGTTGTTTTTACTGGGCCTTGATATGCAACCGTCCAAGTTAGCCAATATGCTAAAAAATGCCCTACTGGTTGGTATCTCCAGCTCATTGGCATTCTTCGTTGTTGGTTTTGGCATTGCCTGGGCTTTCGGTTTTACCGGCATTGAGAGAATCATCATCGGCACGGCGATGATGTTTTCAAGCACCATCATTGGTATCAAGCTGTTACCAACCACAATATTGCACCACCGTCATACAGGTGAGCTGGTCGTTAGCCTTTTACTGATTCAGGATCTTATCGCCATTATTGTATTGTTAGTGCTAACCGGCGGGCTGCTGGAATTTGATGGTCCCGGCAAAATCGCTCGTGTTTTGATCAGTCTTCCTCTGCTCATTGGTTTCGCATGGCTCTTTGTTCGATTCGTTTTGCTAAAGCTCCTGGCCAGGTTCGATGCATTCCACGAATATATCTTCCTTATTGCAATTGGCTGGTGTCTGGGTCTTGCTGAAATTGCTGAGTTAGCAGGTCTTTCTCTCGAGATCGGGGCATTTATTGCCGGTGTTTCAATTGCGACCAGTTCAATATCTTTGTATATCGCCACAAACCTGAAACCACTGCGGGATTTCTTTCTTGTGCTCTTTTTCTTTTCGCTGGGGGCAAGCTTACACCTGGATCTGCTGGCGGAAATAATTCTTCCGGCGGTTGTTCTTGCTGGTGTCATACTGGCTGTCAAGCCACTGGTATTTCGATATCTGCTTTCGAACTTAAGTGAAACCATCCCCATGGGCTGGGAAATAGGCTTCCGACTTGGGCAAATCAGTGAGTTCTCTCTATTGATTGCCTTTGTTGCGACAGCGGAGGCACTGATCAGTGAAAGTGCATCTCACCTGATCCAGGCCACTGCAATCCTGACATTTTTGGTTTCATCCTATATTGTTGTCTTTCGATATCCGACTCCCATTGCGGTATCGGAAAACCTGAGACGTGACTAGTCAATCTTCCGAGTGCGTAACCAGCGTTCTCCCGGCTACACCACCGGCCATAATTGAATCAACAGTGGTAGAGATGCCATCTAATCCAATTTCTACCGTCATCAAATCAAGAGAATCCAGTTTCCAATCAGATGCCAATCGGTTCCAGGTCTCGTTTTTACTGGCAATGGGTAGTTCAACGGAATCAATGCCAAGAACATTCACGTTCCTCAAGATAAAGGGTAACACCGTCGTCGTGAACGCCGGTGACGCAACCAGACCACAAATCGCAACACTACCACCGTACTGAAGGCTCTTGATCACATTCGATAATATTTCGCCGCCAACTGTATCGACTCCATGTGCGTAGTCGGTTGCCAGCATAGGTCTTGAATTCGTTTCCGAGAGATCTTCCCTGCCGATCACTGATTTCGCACCCAGGGATTTAAGATAATCAGCCTTATCTGCTTTGCCTGTGCTGGCGATCACCTCGTAACCGGAACGGGCAAGCAGAGCGACTGCGACAGAGCCAACCCCGCCTGTTGCTCCCGTAACAACCACAGGTCCGTCTTCAGGCTTCGCCCCCATCTGCTCGAGTTTCTCGATACACAATGCAGCAGTGAATCCAGCCGTGCCCATCACCATAGACTCGCGTGTCGTCATACCGGACGGCAGTGGAGTCACCCAGTTCGCTGGAACGCGAATATATTCGCCATAACCACCAGGCGTGTTCATACCAAGATCAAAGCCGATGACGATCACTTCATCTCCTTCTTTGAAGCTACCATCACTTGATTCAACAATGATTCCGGCCGCATCAATACCCGGCGTGTGTGGATAATTTTTTGTTACACCGGGTATACCTCTTGCAGACATGGCGTCTTTGTAGTTAACCGACGAATACCGGACCTTGATCAGGCAATCACCCGCGGGTAGATCATCGACAGATCGTTCAACGATAGAATGCGACATTTCCTTTTCTTCCTTCTCGACCAGAAAAGCTCTAAATGTTGTCATAAATTCATCTCTTAAAACAAAAAGTAAAATATCGTCGAATATCTAAAAGGTAAATGGGCCCGGACTTCTTGTCAATAAATCAGCACCTGTGACCTGACCCCATACCTTGACAAGTCGGTCCATCAATTTATCGACTCTATTGGTGTGTTCAACGTATTTCACTTGAAACACGTCGTTATCTTCACACTTGTCGATAATGTATTCATCGCTGGTCATTAGTTCATCAACCAGCTTTTGATCGAGTGCTCGCTTGCCGTACCAGGCTTCACCCGTTGCAACCTTATCCGTGTCAACTACTGGCCTATTTTCCGATACAAATTCCTTGAAAAGAGAATGAACATCTTCCAGTTCTGCAATAAATTTCTCCCGAGCTTTCTCTGTATTTTCTCCGAACATGGTAAGTGTTCTCTTATACTCACCCGCAGTAAGCACTTCGACATCCACATCCTTGTTTTTCAGCAGGCGATGAAAATTCGGAATCTGTGCAACCACACCGATGGAGCCGAGTAAGGCAAAGGGTGCGGCGATAATTTTGGAGCCGATACAGGCCATCATGTAGCCACCACTCGCAGCAACCTTGTCTACAGCAATGGTGAGTTGAATATTTTTTGATGCAATCCTAAGCAGTTGAGATGCCGCAAGTCCATATGAGTGCACCATGCCACCGGCACTCTCCAGCTTCACGATGACTTCGTCCACATCAGACGCGACCGACAGTATTGCGGTGACTTCTTCCCTCAGGCCTTCAACGGCGGAGGCTTGAACATCACCCTCGAACTCGATGACGAATACTTTGGTTTTTGGGCTCGACCCGTCTTTCGCCAACTTTTTTCTAGCCTTCTGATCTTTTTTGGCTTTTTTCTTATCGGACTTAAACTCAATCTTCTGGGCTTCAGGATCCAGGACCATTTGTTTCAGGCTGTGGGTAAGGTTGTTAACAGCCTCATTAAGGCTCTTGACTTCAATGTGACCTTTTTCAGCTTGTTTGTTTCTATGACCAAGACCGACAACAATCACAAGGATAACTACAACAGAGACCACAACGGTCACGGACTTAAGCAGGAACAAACCATATTCCAATAAAAACTCCAACCTATTTACTCTCCAGGATTTAAACGAAGCGCCATGCTACCACAATCCTGCATCATGCAAGCCTACATCAACATGGACAATCGAATCCACTCCAGGAAATCCATTGGCCGGTACGAGGGCAAAGGTTACAATGGCCCAGAACTCGAACAACCCAGGCAATATGTTGGATCAACTGTTACAGTCAAAAGCATCAGAACTGGCGCCACACTTTAAGCCTGGCTTCCTTGCCCGGGAACACACCACTTTCCAGTTCACCTTTACCTCGGGAGACCCCTTTCATCTCCTGGTAACCGGAGATGATTTCAAATTCGTTGCTGGCCTGACTGAAACACCGACGCTAACGGTGCAGGTTGTAGATCACGAAACCTGCTGGGGACTGCTGGATGGGTCATTTGATGGCATGAAGGCTTTTATGGAGGGCAAATATCGCGCTGACGGTAATATCGTCCTGAGTCAGTTATTGCTTTATCTATTTAAGAGCAATGACCCCACCCTGATCTATGAAGTCCAGGATTGAGTTACTTATTTTTCAAAAGGTAATCATCAATAAGCCACCGGGAGATTGCAATTTTCCCCGGGATATCGGGTAGATTGTCGATATCAAACCATTGTGCATCTGCTATTTCTTCTTCCTGAAGAACGATGTCTCCAGATTCATATTCGGCGTGAAAACCAAGCATCAGTGAATTAGGAAATGGCCAGGGCTGGCTGCCAAGATATTCCAGATTGTGGACTTTTACGCCGACTTCTTCCCTAACTTCCCTAATGAGCGTGTTCTCGATAGATTCACCGGGTTCTACAAATCCTGCCAGCGTACTGTACATGCCATCAGGAAATCGATGATTGCGGGCCAGTAACACCTGGTCTCCTTTATGAACAAGGACAATGATGGAAGGCGATAACCTGGGATATGAGAAGATTTTGCAGTGGTTGCAAACCATCGCACGGTCATCTTTGCGCTCGACGGTTTTTGCACCACACTTCCCACAGAACTGATGCGTTCGAAACCACTCACAAATTTGCTGTGCCCTGCCAGCCAGTGCAAGCAGTGTGTTTGATGTTTTTCCAAATAATGCTCTCAGACCCGCAAATTCGCCCTCAAAACCGGACTCTTTAACCACCTCAACTGCGAAGCAGGCCGTATCCTGATACATCCCCATGAAATGCTTTTTGCTTTGAAGTCTTGTAACCAGAGGCTCATCCTCAAGGCCGAGCGGCTGGAAATTACCTCTATCATCAAATCGCAGCAGTATCTCGTTCCCGGAAAAGGCAAAGAACCATGCTTTGCTGATCTCTTCTGGCTCTTGTACACCAGACACAAAGTCACGGTTTGTTTCCGGCCAGCTTCTCCGGCTCACTGAGTCGGTTCCATTTGTTTCCACAAGCAGCCTGTTTTAGAAGCCGCTTCCAACTGCTCCAGTTTTCTTTCATGCCTCATCAGTTCATCTGGTGTTGCTCTGATAACTTTTAGAGGTGCCCTCTTTTTGTTGATTTTTTTTAGCTCACCTGCGACTAGATTTTCGACCTCGTCACCCAGACTCAACGCCACCTGCCCACCCGTAAGCAGCAAGTAGACGTCAGCAAGGATTTCAGCATCCAGCAGAGCACCATGCAGGTCCCGTTGGGTATTGTCTACGCTATAACGTCTACACAAGGCATCGAGATTGTTCTTCTGCCCGGGATGTTTGTTTCGAGCGAGCTCCAGGGAATCAACTACTGAACAGTAATCCGTAATCGAACCCAGATCAGGAGAAAGCATCTGCATTTCATTATCAATAAATGCGATATCAAATGCGGCATTGTGAATGATCAGCTCTGACCCTTTAACAAAGTCAAAAAAAGATTCCCAGATATCAGCAAAAACGGGTTTATCCTTGAGGAATCGTTGCGTAATTCCATGGACTTCCAGGGCACCGTCATCAATTTCCCTCTCGGGATTCACATAGTGATGAAAGTGTCTCCGGGTTATCTTTCGACCGATGATTTCAACACAACCAATTTCCAGAATCCTGTGCCCCTGTGCAACTTCAAGACCCGTGGTTTCCGTATCCAGTACTACCTGTCTCATTTATTCACACCCACTAGTTCGAGCCCAGCTCATCAATGCCACGATTTGCCAGTTCATCAACCAGTTCATTCTCCCGATGTCCACTGTGTCCTTTAACCCAGTGCCAATCGATGGTAAACCTGTTCGCCAGTTCATCAAGATGTTCCCAGAGGTCTTTATTCTTAACTGGTTGTCTATTCGAAGTCTTCCAGCCACGCTGTTTCCAGTTGTGAATCCATTTCGTGATCCCCTGGCGTACGTATTCAGAATCAGTGGTTAGTTCAACTTCGCATTCCTGGGTCAGCGCAGCCAACCCTTTTATGGCTGCCACCAACTCCATTCGATTGTTGGTGGTTATCTCTTCACCACCCCATAACTCTTTTTCTGACCCATTGTAGCGCAGTAAAACACCCCACCCACCCGGTCCTGGATTTCCCCGACAAGCTCCATCCGTAAAAATCTCAACTTTTGATTTCAATCTAGTACTGGTCCTTCGGGGTATAGATATCCCTGCTAATCGAACGAACGGCGCTTAGACGGCGGCCAAACGCTTGTTGTTGTTTCCATACCGGGCGAATCGGCGTCATAGCGCCTAGATGTTTCCTGGCAACAATCACGTACGCAGCACCGAATGGCAGATTTGCCTTTCTGCTCAATCCCTGGGAATAGTCTGGTCGATCCGGCTTAAGAGATGCAATGGGCAAGCCGTAGGTGTAGAACTGCGCTCGATCAATTTTGAAATTGAGCAGATTCATCCAGTCCATTAACCTGCCAGGCCTGATGAATGTTCCATTCCAGGGAGGAGATTTTGCACCAAATTTAAGCGATTTCCAGAGTCCCCAGAGGCTGAATGGATTGAATCCGGTGATAATCAAATAACCCATGGGTAAGACAACTCGTGATAATTCTCTCAAGGCCTCCTGAGGCGATTCAGCGAAATCCAGGGTGTGGTGAACAAGCACAACGTCCGCCGTACCATCTTCAAGGGGAAGTTCTGTCGGTCTGGCAATAAAGGCGGCGCGATCGTTATCGTCCAGGCCCAGTGACATTTTGTTCTGAATCGGGCTGGAATCGAACAAACTTTTCCCCTGCACACTGACCTGGAGAAGATGGTAACCGAACATGTGACTCAGCAACTGTTCATGGACTGCCAGTTCCGTCTGCAACAGTCGTTCACCCAGTGGAGTTTCAAACCAATCCCGGATCCGGGAAAGATTTTTCCGTGAACCTGTCGTTAATATTGAATCAACCAAAGACTGTCTCAAGCAAAGGATACATAAACATTATAAGCACAAAACTGACAATCGTCAGGGATTCGTTATAATGTGCCCAGGAATTATCAGAATTAATAATGTCGTCAAATCCATTCGCTCTACATGTATCCCTGCGGTCCCTCTCGGCTCTCGTATTATCACTACTCATTACTGGTTGCACCTCATTACCATCAGCGCCGGATGAAGATGAAAAACCTGTAATCGTGCTTGATTCAAGGCCTGACCCCCTATCAGATGCTTTTAAAATTGCTGGTGTTGCGTCACCACCTGTCAATGAGCCTGGTGTTGTGAAAACCATCACAGATCTGCCCCAAACAGAAACTGAGAAACCACCCGCCTTGCCAGAAAACGATCTCTGGCAAAGAATTCGTCAAGGTTTCTCAATTGATCATGAAATAGACCGTCGCCGGGTTCGACAGGAAATAGACTGGTTCAGGAAACATCCGGATTATATTGACCGGGTGACCGCCAGGGCAAGCAAACATCTTTACTATATTGTTGGAGAGCTGGAAAAAAACAATCTGCCGCTGGAATTTGCGCTGCTGCCGATTATTGAGAGTGCCTACGACCCATTTGCCTATTCTCATGGCCGCGCGTCAGGCCTGTGGCAGTTCATTCCTTCCACAGCTCGACTCTATGGTTTGAAAATAGACTGGTGGTACGACGGTCGGCGGGATGTCAAAGACTCAACCCAGGCTGCGATAGATTATCTGCAAAAATTGCATGCCCTCTTGAACGATGACTGGTTGCTGGCACTTGCTGCATATAACAGCGGCCAGGGAAATGTGGGTCATTCGATTCGCCGGAACCAACAAGCAGGCAAACCCGTTGATTTCTGGTCTATCAAAGTACCGAAAGAGACTCAATCCTATGTGCCGCGGTTGTTGGCGATAAGCGAAATTATCGCCTTTCCGGAAAAATATGGCATTGAACTCAAGAAGATCGCGAATTCACCATACTGGATAGAGGTTGACATCGTTTCACAACTGGATCTTGCAAAAGCAGCCGAACTGGCGAACCTTACGAGTAAACAACTCTATGAGCTCAACCCTGGCTATAACCAGTGGTCAACTCATCCGATGGGCCCCCATCGGCTATTACTGCCAATAAATTCGGCACCGGGGTTCAGTTCAGGTCTTGCAGACTTGCCTGATGCACAGAGATTAGCCTGGAAACGCCACAAGATTCGAAGCGGCGACAGTCTTGGCGTCATAGCATCACGCTACCACACGACGGTCAGTGCCATAAAAACTGCGAATAATCTTTCTTCGAATTTGATTCGCGCCGGAGACTACCTTTCTATACCCATGGCGTCCAAATTCATCACCTACGAAATGACATCAAGCGCTCGCCTCAAAGACAGCCAGAAGTATCTGGAGAAAAAATATGGTGCCGTGCCCGTTCGCTATACGGTTAAAGCCGGGGACAGTTTCTGGAAGATTTCCAGAAAATTTGGCGTCGGTACCCGTCAAGTCGCGAAGTGGAATGGCATGGGAACCACTCAGTTATTAAAACCCGGTATGGAACTGCTAATTTTCAACACCAGCCAAGTTCAGCTAACAAAAATTGAGGTACAACCAGAGCGTCAGGATATCATTCGAAAAGTGAATTACCAGGTCCGCCAGGGCGAATCCCTGTCGTTAATTGCTAGCAAGTTCAACCTGTCAGTGAACAATATCAAACAGTGGAATGAAGAACTGGAGTCAAGAAAATACATTCAACCCGGTGACAAAATTACATTGTATGTTGATGTGACTGCCACCGAGTGATCACACTAGTTCAATCGGCGGACCTCCGCACGATCCAGTAGGCTGGTCTGGTACTCTGCATACTCCAGGGTTCCTTGCCGTGTACCCAGAATTCGGGCCAGCGGACCAAACGGCTGGGTCTGTGGACTTTGTTCAAAGTTCACAACATTGGTGACACTAAGCACTGCAGCACCACCGTCCGGCAACATGGTATAGCCTACCGACTTCTCGGATTCCTGCGGCCTGGGAAGAGAAAATGCTTCGCGGTTAATGGTGACATCCATGCCCCGCTGGTTACGGGTCGCTGCACCAACAACCTGCCACTCGAGACCATACTGATCTGCCACGTAACGGGTGATCGACCCGCTTTCGAGCATAGTAACCATTTCCTTAGCCTGATGTTCTGCAAGGTCGGTCGCTTTTTCTTTCAGCAAGGTTGATTTAATCTCATCTGTCACCACGGTAAGTGCTTTAAATTCACTTGGTTTATGCTCTTTCACTCGAATGACCACGTGATGGTTAGAATTAATTTCCAACACGCTACTGTTATTGCCATCAACAAGTACATCAGGGCTGTAGGCTGCATTCATTACCGCTAGCGTCGCCGCGATACCACTCGCCCCTACCCTGCCAACATGCCCTGTACTCATAATAGTGAGATTGAGCTCTTCAGACGGGTCAAGTAAATCAGGCGATTCAAATGCCAGCTCATCGAGTCTCGCAGATTTTGTAACGAAAATTTCCTCTGCCAACATCTCTCTGAATTCTTTCTCAACTCTTTGTCGAATGTCGATCAGGGCCGGTGTCGTCGCTTCCTTCAAGCCGAGCAGCTTGATGATGTGATAACCAAATTCCGTTAATACCGGCTCCGCAACCTGGCTGACCGCCAGTTCATATTCAACGGCCTCGAACTTAGGGACAAATGTGCCTGACTCATTGAAGCCGAGATCCCCACCATTTTCCGCACTGCCTGGATCGTTCGAATACTGAGTGGCCAGGCTGGCAAAATCCCCGCCGTCCATTATTTGCGTGTAAATTCCATCGACAACTTCCTTTGCCTGTTCCTGAGAAACATCATCGTTTATCTCTATCAGAATATGTGCGACCTGACGACTCTCTGCGGTGGAATACAATTCTTTTGTCTCGTCATAGAAAGCGACCAGCTCTTCTTCTTCAAATTGCACATCAACCATGAGATCGCTACGTTTCAACTCTAGATACTCAATATCCATGGTTTCAGGCGTCACAAAATCCTGTGAATTGTCATCGTAGTAAGTCTGGATGTCAGATTCATCGATGGTTACGCTGCCTAACAGCTTTTCAACTTCAATTTTCAGAAAAGCGATGTCTCTTTTTTGTTGGGCAAGGCTCGTTGCCCGCTTCATGTCCTGATCCGTGACAAAGGCTGTTGTGCGTATGGCTGAATCCAGCTGTTGAAATTCCTTATCCATACGCATCTCTTCTTTGTAAGAGACTGGAGTAAACCCGGCACCACCGATGACCAGTTGAAACTGTTGTGGATTGAACACTCCATCTATCTGGAATGCCGTGCTGGTGATGATCTCTGCATCCAGATCGTCATCGCCATACTGCAGCCCCAGACTCTTCGATTCCTGAATCAATAATTCCCGATTGATTAGGGATTGCAACACGGTTTGTCGAAGCAGATCTTCATCAATATCACCCAGGGATATATTCTGCGAACGCATTATCCGTCGATTTCTTTGAACCGAAATCTCCATTGCCTGTTGCGTAATATTTTCACCATTGACAACTGCAACCTTCGGTACCGGAGCAAGGAAAGTCGTTATTGAACCAAAGCCAAACAGGGCAAAAACGACGATGATGAGACCGACGATGATTTTGGTGGCAACGCCACCGGTATTATCACGCATTCGCTGAATTACCATTTTCTGTTTACCTGTTTCTTTCCATTTGAAATGTGGGAATTATTTTGCTCGATTATTCTGGAGCCACTAGCAACAGAAAAACAAAAAAAGGCGCATCAAAGATGCGCCATTTTTGAAAAGCGTTCTAGCTATAACGCTTATGGTGCCTTAATGAGGTACCACAATAAATCTATCTGTTGTTTACGGCGTCCTTAAGCGCCTTGCCAGCCTTAAAAGCCGGTACTTTTGCCGCGGCAATTTGAATTTCTGCCCCGGTCTGTGGATTACGGCCTATACGCGCTGCCCGGTCACGCACGGAGAATGTTCCAAAACCGACTAACACTACGGACTCGCCTGATTTCAGTGAACCTGTGATGGATTCAATCATGGAATCCAGTGCTCGCCCTGCAGCTGCCTTTGTGATATCCGCAGATCCGGCAATGTTCTCAATTAGTTCTTGTTTATTCACTCGCTACCCCTTCTTCTTGTAGTAGTTTAGTTATTTGATGCAATTCCATTTGCAATACACCCCAGCTGTAAAGAACCTTAAAACGGAGCCAATTTCCTGTCAAGGTAATTGTCCTAATGAGCACTAATTCTATGGTCTTCGGTAGATTCTAACCCCGAATCCTTGTCATTAACCTGATCAGGAACCTCTTCGATCGATTCTGGCATCCTCTGGAGAGCAATTTCGAGCACTTCATCAATCCACTTTACCGGAATAATCTTCAGGTCACCCTTTATATTTTCTGGTATCTCTTTTAAATCTCGTTGATTTTCTTCAGGAATCAATACCTCTTTGATACCACCACGATGAGCCGCAAGAAGCTTTTCCTTTAAGCCTCCAATGGGCAGAACCTCGCCTCGTAATGTGATTTCGCCTGTCATGGCAACATCCGATCTTGCAGGAATTCCTGTTAACACCGAAACAATCGCAGTACACAAGGCTATTCCCGCGCTGGGTCCATCTTTTGGCGTGGCGCCCTCCGGCATGTGAATGTGCAGGTCATACTTCTCGTGAAAGTCTTGCTTGATACCCAGGACATTTGCCCTGCTGCGAACAACCGTCATCGCCGCCTGTATCGACTCCTGCATAACATCGCCAAGTGAGCCCGTCTTGATGTGGATGCCCTTACCTTTAACAGCCACCGCTTCAATGGTGAGCAGCTCTCCACCTACACTCGTAACAGCAAGCCCGGTGACCTGGCCAATCTGGTCCTGCTCTTCCGCCCTGCCAAAATTGTACTTACGCACCCCTGAATACTCTTCGAGCCCCTCACCGTTCACTACCTTCTTTTCATCTGATACTTCATCGGCAATTGCACTTTCCTTCACAACCTTGCGGCAAATTTTTGCAATTTCTCTTTCCAGCCCCCTGACCCCGGCTTCCCTGGTGTAATAGCGGATAAGGTCCGTCACAGCTTCATCTGTAATTTCCAGCTCATTGTCACGGATGCCGTTGTTTTTGACCTGCTTTGGAATCAAATATCGAGTGGCAATATTTAGTTTTTCATCTTCCGTGTAACCAGGTATACGAATAATTTCCATCCGATCAAGCAATGCCGTTGGGATATTCATGGAATTTGATGTGCAGATAAACATTACCTCAGACAGATCGTAGTCAACCTCCATATAGTGATCATTGAAGCTGTTGTTCTGTTCCGGATCGAGGACTTCCAGCAATGCCGAGGAGGGGTCACCCCGATGGTCCTGTCCCATCTTGTCTATCTCATCAAGAAGGAAGAGCGGATTCTTAACTCCGCTTTTTGCAAGCTTCTGAATTATCTTCCCCGGCATGGACCCGATGTAAGTTCTTCGATGCCCACGGATTTCCGCTTCATCTCTTACACCGCCTAATGCCATCCGCACGAACTTTCGGTTTGTCGCCCGGGCAATTGATTCACCCAATGAAGTTTTACCAACACCAGGTGGACCTACCAGGCACAATACCGGACCCTTAATTTTCTTCACCCGTTTCTGGACAGCAAGATATTCCAGTATGCGAACCTTCACTTCTTCAAGCCCGTAGTGATCCGCCTCGAGTACTTCTTCGGCAGCAACTATGTCGGTTTGTAGTCTTGTTCGCTTTTTCCAGGGCGTATTGAGCATCCAGTCGATGTAGCTTCTCACAACGGTCGCTTCTGCCGACATTGGCGACATCATTTTGAGCTTAGCCAGTTCTGTAGTGGTTTTATCCTTTGCTTCCTTCGGCATACCCGAGGAATCCAGCCGTTTCTGAATTTCATCGAGTTCATTCGGCACATCCTCCATGTCACCGAGTTCTTTCTGGATTGCCTTCATCTGTTCATTCAGATAATACTCTCTCTGGCTCTTCTCCATTTGCTTCTTAACCCGACCACGGATTCTCTTTTCAACACTGAACAGGTCAATTTCGGTTTCGAGCAGTTTGAGCATGTGATCAATTCGCTCACTCAAGTTGATAATCTCGAGAATTTCCTGCTTCTGGTCAAGCTTCAGGCTCATCTGGGCAGCGATGGTGTCTACAAGACGACTGGGCTCTTCAATACTCGAGAATGAAGTCATCACCTCTGGAGGAACTTTTTTGCTGAGTTGGACGTATTGGTCAAATGCGGACATCAAGGCTCTTAGAAGCTTCTCAGATTCACTGGAACTCAACTCATCTTCCTCAACGAGATTGACATCCCCCGAAAAAAAGTCATTGGTATCGCGAATATTCGTGATGACCGCACGATGGCCACCTTCCACCAGAATTTTTACTGTTTTATCCGGAAGCCTGATTAGCTGGAGGATTGTGGCAGTGGTACCAAATTCAAACAATCCATCGACACCCGGTTCATCATTCTCCGGGTCTTTCTTGGCGACCAGCAGCACCTTCTTGTCCGGGTCATTCTGCTGGACATGCTCCAGAGCCCGAATGGACTTTTCAGTGCCGATGAAGAGGGGTTGAACCCCGTGAGGATAAACCACCATATCGCGCAAGGTGACTATAGGTACATCTGTTAGAGATGCCATATGAACTCCAATTTGATCTCTTAGCTTCTGGATAGCCCTGGGCTATCGCTCAATATGTGTAGTTTACAACGAAAAAAGGACCTTATTGGCCCCTTTTTACCGTCGAACGTCGGTTTCTTACTCAGGCAATGCCTTCTGCTGATCGGTGTTTTCGTAGATCAGCATGGGCTCAGAAGCCCCATTAATCACACTTTCGTCAATAACGACCTTGCAAACTTCATCTTCTGATGGGATTCTGTACATTACCTCAAGTAATACCGTTTCAAGGATAGAACGCAGGCCACGAGCGCCGGTCTTGCGTTCCATCGCTCGCTTGGCGATTGCTACCAGGGCATCTTCCCTGAAGTCAATTTCCACATCTTCCATCTCAAACAGCTTGGCATACTGTTTTGTATAGGCATTCTTGGGTTCAGTGAGAATTTCAACCAGCGCGTCCTGGTCAAGTTCATCCAGAGTGGCAATTACCGGTAGTCGACCTACAAACTCAGGGATCAGGCCGTATCGCACAAGATCTTCCGGCGCGACATCACGCAGGGTTTCTCCCAGATTTTTCTTCGTTGCTGCCGTTTCCACGGTCGCGCCAAAGCCAATACCGCTGTTTGCAGATCGTTCAATGATGACCTTTTCAAGACCGGAAAATGCACCGCCACAAATAAACAGAATATTTGTCGTATCAACCTGAAGGAATTCCTGCTGTGGGTGTTTCCTCCCACCCTGGGGAGGAACGGAGGCAATCGTACCCTCAATCAATTTTAGCAGGGCCTGCTGGACCCCTTCACCGGAGACGTCACGGGTAATGGATGGATTCTCACTTTTACGGGATATTTTGTCGATTTCATCGATATAGACGATGCCTACCTGGGCTTTTTCAACATCGTAGTCGCATTTCTGCAGCAACTTCTGGATGATGTTTTCGACATCTTCCCCAACGTAGCCTGCCTCAGTCAAGGTGGTGGCATCAGCGATTGTAAAGGGCACATCCAGCAGTCTTGCCAGCGTCTCTGCAAGAAGCGTTTTACCGACTCCAGTGGGGCCAATCAGCAGTATATTGCTTTTCTGCAATTCGACTTCATCTTTCTTGCCGGAGTAATTCAATCTCTTGTAGTGGTTATATACGGCCACAGACAGTACTTTCTTGGCCCATTCCTGACCAATGACATATTCATCAAGAATGCCGTTTATTTCCTGGGGAGTCGGTAGCTTCTTGGTCTCAGATTCTTCCGAATTTTCCTGGAGTTCTTCCCTGATGATGTCATTACAAAGTTCGACACACTCATCACAGACATAAACGGAAGGACCGGCAATTAATTTGCGAACTTCATGTTGGCTTTTGCCACAGAAATTACAATGGAGAAGTTTACCGTCTCCGTTATTGCCGTCATCTTCGTCGGACATACCAATACCTCAAAAAAAACCTTCCACTATTTCTCATGCTATCCGGTTACCTATCAGTGACTCAAAACCAGATAATCTTATTACGAATAAATAATATCTCAAATCCAGGCACATGGCACCACAAAGCTATGGTTGACTCCTCTAAACATCAGGGCAAAAGCAGCCCTAACAACATCCTGACACAAGCCCCTAATCATAAGTGCCTAAACTGAAGTCAGCCCTTTTCCCCTGGGCTCCTGAATCTGGTCAATTATGCCATATGCCACAGATTGCTTGGCGGTCAAAAAGTAATCACGTTCTGTATCCACAGCAACCTCTTCAGCAGACTTGCCAGTGTGTTTGGCTATAATTTCGTTCATTCTCCCACGGAGGTAGAGAATCTCCCTGGCCTGAATTTCAATATCTGAAGCCTGGCCTTCGGAGCCACCACTCGGCTGGTGCATCATTACCCGTGAATTAGGCAGGCAGTAGCGTTTACCCTTAGCACCACCAGCAAGAAGCAGCGCACCCATACTCGCAGCCTGCCCGATACACATAGTGCTAACATCACAGTTTATGAACTGCATTGTGTCATATATCGCCAGCCCGGCAGTAACCGACCCACCAGGCGAATTGATATACAGCTGTACATCCTTGTCGGCATTCTCGGATTCGGCATACAGCAGCTGGGCAACGATAAGGTTTGCCACGTTGTCATCAATCGGACCAACGATGAAAATTATTCTCTCTTTAAGTAAGCGGGAATAAATATCATATGATCTTTCGCCTCTCGCTGTTTGCTCCAGGACCATAGGCACCAACCCCAGTCCCCGGGTTTCTGGTAGGAAACCGTCTTCAATTCTGCTCATTTTTTTACCTTTAACGCTTTCTAACAGCGCTGTAGTTTTACCCTGTATTTAACTGCCTGACGCAAAACACTTTGTTAAATGCTACTCATCAGGCCGTCATCGTTAAACTAGCCTTATATAACTTTCTTTATCAGTCGTTCTTTATCAGTCGTTCTTCATAAAAGACAGAACTCCAGGTTACCCAACAACCTAGTGTATTTGATACCTGTGCCAAAATGCCATTGTGAAAACGAAACCCACCTCAGTTCATATTGCGGGTTTTTGTGAGAACTTCAATAGCTGAAAGGCATTATATCTGAATTAGCTAGAGAAAAACCCCATTAAAAACAAGCCTTTAACGAACTAATCACATATTGTCAATCGACCCAAGGCAGCCTTTGCCTATACTCAGGACTCGTCCTTGTCATCTTTATTGTCGGAATTTTCCGTTTCAACCTCGGTTGAGGGAGTTGTCTGAATTGCTTCCTCGTATGGCATTTTCAGGTCAACCACCTTCGCCTTCGCGAGAATAGTCTCAACAACCTGCTCTTCAACCACAAGATTCTGAATCTGATTCAGCTGCTGTTCGTTGCTGTAATAATAGTTAGTTACCTGCTCTGGATCTTCATAGGAGCTCGCCATTTTCTCAATGGTCTCCTTGACCTTTTCATCATCGACTCTAATCTCTAACTGTTTAACTATGGCGCTGACAACCAGGCCCAGCTTAACTCTTTTCTCTGCCTGTTTTTCAAACATCCCAGAGGGGAGAACCGAGGGATCAATTTGCTGCGCACCGCCGAATTGCTGAACCGCTTCCTGGCGCATTCGATCAATTTCAGCCGAAATAAGCGCTTTGGGCAGTTCCAGTTCAGTGACTTCAAGCAGCCCGTCCATCACCTGGTCTTTGACCTTGCCTTTGACCGCCGCTTCTAACTCTTTTTCCATGTTGCCACGGACTTCTGTTCTGAATGCTTCGAGACCACCTTCATCAACACCAAAGAGTTTAAAGAAGTCATCATTCAATTCCGGTATTCTTGGTTCAGAAACCGTATTCACTTTTACCTTAAAAACTGACTCCTTTCCAGCCAGGTTTTCAGCCTGGTATTCATCCGGAAACTTCAACTCAAGATCTTTCTCTTCACCGGCCTTGCAATTAATAAGCCCTTCCTCAAATCCTGGAATCATCGAACCGGATCCGATGATGATATCAGCCCCTTCTCCCTTGCCCCCGTCAAATGTCTCACCATCGACTAAACCTTCAAAATCAATATTGACCTTGTCATCAGTTTTTGCTGCTCGCTCTATGACTACAAACTCCATACGCTGGTCTTTTAATTTATCGATCATCTGATTCAGATCATCTTCGTTAATCTCTGCTTCAGGTCTGTCAACAGAAATCGCACTGAAATCACCTAATACCACTTCCGGAAAGACTTCAAAAATCGCGGTAAATTCAAGGTCTTTACCCGCCTCCATACTGATTTCTTCGATTTGCGGAGAACCTGCGGGTGAAACATCTTCCTGCTGTAGTGCTTCACTATAGGATGATTGCATCAGCTCATTTGAAACTTCCTGACGTATGCCTTCACCAAAACGGCGTTTAACCTCTCGCATCGGAACTTTACCCGGTCTGAAACCATTGATTTTTACTTGCCCTGCAGCTTCCTTAAGCTTGGCATTAACCCGGGTTTCAACCTGGTCCGTTGGCACGCTGATGCGCATTTTGCGCTCAAGGTTTGTGATGGTTTCCAGAGTTACTTGCATACTAAAATACCTGTTGAAGGCCTGTGACCCTTCTGATGTCGTGTTTATCTGTAAAATGCTCACTGCTTTCATCATCTGGTGCGAGAGGAGAGACTCGAACTCTCACATCTTTCGACACTGGAACCTAAATCCAGCGCGTCTACCAATTCCGCCACTCTCGCAACTTCTCATGAAGATGAATTCTTCGACTGGATCAGTCAGTGACTGTACCTAAATCAACAACTTAGGAGCACAATTAAGGTCATCGAAGGGCGGCGATTATAGAGACAAATACTTGTTTTAACAACAAGCAAAAGCACCTTTCCAGTGGGTGCTGTCGCGGCTAGTCGTTACAAGAGTGTGGACGGGTATAGGTAATAAAGAACCCCTGCAAATCTCCATCCTCGATGTAGACGGCAAGCTCATCAAAATTCCAGCCACCCTTCTCGGCTAATTGATGCTGTTTTGAAATCAATTCAGCACTGCCCTTTTGTCGATTTCCGGACTTGTCCTTGACAAACACGGTGTAGGCTTGAATTTCACCACATCTTGCCGGTGTTTTCTCTACTACTTCTTTATCTTTTCTGGCGAATACAGACGAACTCATCAGGGCAAGGCTAATTAACCCGATAAACAGTAGTTTCATTTTCTTCTCTATTGATTCTTTACAATGTGAGGGGTATGGCAAGCGGCGATTATAATGCGCTTCAGAGCAATATCAAATGATTCGGCAGCTCATCTTTTTCGGATGTTGCGGGGATATGTTCTGCGAGCAATTCTCCGCATTTCTCTATGGTATGAAGAAAACCTTCGAGGGTTTTACCATCATGCACAAGCCCTGTGAATTCATTCACAATCTCCTGCCAGTCAGCATCGGAGACGTATGGAGTCACCCCCCGGTCGGCAATAATTTCAACGTAGCGCTCCACCTCTGAGACAAATATCAGAACGCCAGTCTCACCTTTTGTGTGATGCAGATTATTTTCCAGGAACTGGCGCCGTGCCAGGTTTGATGCGCGCCAGGTCTTGACCGAAGTAGGAATGATTCTTCTCATTACAGGTGGAATTCTGAGCAGCACCACCATGACGACAAAGACAATCAGCTGAATCAACAGCACTTCTCCCACATCCAGCCAGAAGGGCATGAACAGGATAATACCGGGAGATACCAGGGCGATAAGTGCGGACCAGAGGGTTGGGATGTAACGATAGTCGTCAGATTGCCTGGCCAGTACAGCAACCAACTCCGCATCCGTCTTCCTTTCAACTTCAGAAATTGCATCAGCCACTTGCTTCGCTTCTGATTCAGTTAATAAGGTCATCTACCAGCCCCCACTCGCACCGCCGCCACCGAAACTGCCACCACCTCCGGAGAAGCCGCCGCCAAATCCACCGCCACCTGAAAATCCGCCCCTGCCCCGCCCACCCAAAAGCAGACCGCCTAAAAACAGCCCACCGAGGAATCGAGACCGTCCAAAGACGGACGGAAAGATAAAGAAGAACAGAATAAATAACAGGAAGTTCCAACCAAATTTAACCCCGCCTTTAGAGCTAGTGGTCCTTGCCATTGCATATTCTCCACCGAGGGCTTCTATAATTGCAGCAGTACCAGTTACTATCCCTTCATCGAACTGACCACGTTTGAACGCCGGGGTGATTCTGGTCGAAATAATATTACTGGAGATGGCATCTGTGAGATCGCCTTCCAGTCCATAGCCCACTTCAATACGCAGTTTTCTCTCCTGTTTGGCAACGATAAACAACACGCCGTTATTCTCATCTTTCTGGCCAATACCCCAGTGACGGCCCAGTTGATAGCCGTATTGTTCGATCGGGTAGCCTTGCAGGTCAGGCACGGTAACCACGACAATCTGGTTCTGGCTGGCAGATTCGTGGCTTGCCAGCATTGCGTTGAGCTGCTTTTTTGTCGCGGGGCTAAGCATATTAGCCTCATCAACAACCCTGCCGGTGAGCTTTGGGAAGGTAAGATCTGCTGAGGTCGAGACCGCGAAACCACACAAAAGAAGCAGGAAAAGAAACCTTGGCATCAGAATTTTACTGCCGGCGCCTCTTCCGCGCCCTCCGAAGTTGCTTCATAGACTTCCCGGAGTGCAAGGTCACTGTACATAAGGGAATGCCATACTCGTCCGGGAAAGGTTCTAATTTCTGTATTGTAGCGTTCCACTGCGCCAATATAGTCCCGCCGGGCGACGCTGATTCTATTCTCTGTTCCTTCCAGCTGAGATTGCAGTGCAAGAAAGTTCTGATTGGATTTCAGGTCCGGGTATTTTTCTACAACAACCATCAGCCTGCTAAGGGCACCCGATAATTGTTGTTGAGCCTGCTCAAACTGCCGGAGCTTCTGTGGATCATTAACCAGGTTCGAATCCACCTGCATCGAAGAGACTTTCGATCTGGCCTCCGTCACTGCAATCAGCGTTTCCTTCTCCTGGGCTGCGAAGCCTTTAACGGTTTCAACCAGATTCGGAATGAGATCCGCCCGTCGCTGATACTGATTTTCCACCTGTCCCCAGGTTGATTTCACACGTTCATCAAACGTGGGAATATTGTTAATTCCGCAACCAGCAAGCAATGACAACAGCACTACTGCCACTGTAATTCTTGCCAGCCGTACAACTACATCTAAGCTGTTCATCTTCACTTCCCAAGCGATTGCTTCTTTCATGGGTCATCTTCCCGAAATTCGGCCGTCGATCAAGACTTAATCACAGATCTGGCATAGACTGACTGAACAAAAGAGCATGCTATGACAAATTTGACCTTATTGTGCGTAACGGACTGGTAATTGATGGCAGTGGCGGCAAATCACGACAATGTGATATCGGTGTGCGAAATGGCGTCATAGCGGTCATGGAGGAAAACCTGGCTGCGAACGATTGAGGGCTACTCGAAGTCGGTATGAAAGCGGATATCAATATCATCGACTTCGATGCATTGGCACTGAAGACTCCTCACATTGTTCACGACCTGCCTGCCGGAGGCAAAAGGTTCCTGCAGAATGCAGATGGCATAACGGCAACGATCGTCTCAGGGCAGGTGATTTATGAGGATGGCAAAGCCACCGGCGCGCTGCCGGGGAAACGCATTCGTGGCCAGCAACCAGATCCAAGGGCCGGGGGAATGTTTAACTGATATCACGAGCCTGTTAGTTCACGGTGGAAGGTGGAGTTTCGGTAACCCGGGAGA
>Ga0114949_10000148_pt1 | contig 31752 bp, 29 predicted proteins | sample N074metaG_FD_83505 | JGI IMG/M metagenome (GOLD analysis project Ga0114949, IMG submission 83505) | Deep subsurface microbial communities from Kermadec Trench to uncover new lineages of life (NeLLi) - N074 metaG | ecosystem: Environmental > Aquatic > Marine > Ocean trench > Sediment | place...
CGTTTGAGGCGGTTGAGATAGTACGTCCCCCGCTTGGAGAAAAGCAGAAACTCCTGATTGATGATGTCCACCCGGCGATAGGCCGACCGGTGCAGGCAATGTCTGGACTCCCGGTATTCATCGACCGTCAGTGTTTCACCGAGCAGCGCGTCGAGCTTTTCATCCAGTGTCGGCGGGGCTGATTGCGCAGGCGTTCCTGCGGCTTCAGGTGCTGCCGCTGCAGCTTCCGCGGTATCGGGTACTGCGGCCTCGGGTACCGCCGCTGCCGGCACGGCTGCTGCGGGGGTCTGGGCGAGCGCGTAGCTGGCCAGCAGCCAGAAAACGGCCAACCCGGCCAATCGTGAACCGCCACGTTGGATAATTCCACGCTGTTTGCTCATTTGCTGCTCATTGGTCGCCCATTGGCTGCCCGTTTGCCTGCCGGTCGATCGTGCCGGACGAATTCATACTACGCCTGGATTGGCAGGACGGCGACGGTCCCATAATTCCGCTTCTTTCCCAGCAACCTGCCTAGTTTGAGCGCTCCCCAGGACACAAGTTCACTGTTTGCAGGCACCGGCCGCGCGCACCGAGCCGATCGCGGCACAGTCCCGGCAGCACCTGCGCGCAATCGAGCTCGATCTTGCAGTCGAACCACGCATCTGCCCGCGTCTTCCCGACATTCACCGCAAACTGTGGCATACCGAGGCTGTGCGCCTGGCGGCAAAACCTGAAGCTCGAATAAACCATCAGCGAACTGCCAACGACCAGCAGACCATCGGACGCTGCGAGCATGGCGAAGGCGCGAGCGACGCGCTCCAGCGGCACCGTATCGCCGTAGAACACGACATCGGGTTTAACCAAACCACCGCAGTGGACACACTCGGGAACCTGAAAATCGCTGACACGCGCTCCATTCAACATCGCGATGTCGGCGTCACCATCCGGTCCCGCGATCGCAGTAGCCGGAAAATCCGGGTTGTTCTCTTCAAGCCATCGTTGCAGCAACGCACGCGACGTTCGGTCACCGCAACTCAGACAAACGACCTCGGCCAGCGAACCGTGGAGCTCGATGAGATCCCGTTGACCTGCTTGTTGGTGGAGGCCGTCGACATTCTGCGTCAACAGAACACTGAACAGACCCTGCACTTCCAATTCGGCGAGCGCAACGTGGGCCGCGTTGGGTTGGGCCTGACTGACCACCGGCCAGCCATGGAAACTCCTCGCCCAGTAACGCTGACGGACAACCGGATCACGCAAAAAATCCTGCTGCTGCACCGGTTGCGGATGCTGCCACTGACCTTCGTCGTCGCGATAGGTCGCTATCCCCGACGGCGCTGAACAACCCGCGCCGGTGATGACGAAGAGTCGCTGGCAAGCTTTGAGAGACTCCCCGAGCCTCGCGACCGCGAGAGAAAATTCCGCCGGGGAGGTCATCAGGAGCTCAGCTCAGCCGATCGACTGCGCGCAGCGCCGCACGCGCAACTCGGGGCATGTTCGAATTACCCATGGCAGTACCGGCGCCATAGTTGAGCGTCAACGCGACCGCGAGCTTTCTCGATGGATCGCAGAACGCACCGGAGCCGCCGTAACCATAGTGACCAAACGCATCTGGCGCGCTGACCCCAAGCGTGAATGCCCGGTGGTAACCCATCCGCCATTTCATGGGGATGAACAGCACGCGATCCCGCACCGTGCTGCGCACCTGGGCGATTTCCTGCACTCGGGCCTGCGACAGCAACCTGACCCCATCGATGGCGCCACCACCCGCCAGCATTGCATACATCCGGGCAAGCGAGCGTGCCGTGAACTGGCCGTTGGCGGCCGGAATCACAGCCTGCACAGTCTCCTCGGCGTTCCAGTCAAAATCTTCGGTGAACGGATTCAAAGCAGAATTGAATTCCGCCAGCTCCACGCCGACATGTCCAAGCCCCATCTCGAGCCACGCAAGCGCAGATTCCTGCCAGGCTTCGCGCGGCGGCGTCGGTCGTGACATACCCTTTGTCAGTTCTGCCCGACGAAAGAGTTCGTTGTGCGGCATCCCGATGAACATCCCGTCGAGTTGCAGCGGATCGACCAGTTCTTCCTGCAATACCGCCTGCAGCGACTTTTTGCTGATTTCCTCGATCAAGCCACCGATCAACCAGCCGTATGTCAGCGCATGGTAGCCGGGCTCCGCACCCGGTGCGTGCACGGGTGCAGCGTCTGCGATGAGTTGTTTCATATGCTGCCAGTCGAGCATTTCCGACGGCTTGCGGATGAGTTCAGTAATCCGATACAAACCAGCTTGGTGCGACAGCGCCTGACGGATCGTAATCGTTTCTTTGCCTCGCGTGCCGAACGCCGACCAGTGCCGGGCGACCGGATCGTCGTAGTCGGCTTTCCCCTGATCGACCAGAATGTGCAGAAGGGTGGACAGGACGCCCTTGGTTGTGGAGAAACTGGCCGCGGTCGTGTCTGACTGCCAGGCATTGCCTGCCGAGTCCTTTACGCCACCCCAGACGTCGACCACGCAGATACCCTGATGGTAGACGCACACGGCAGACCCGGCATGTTTGTCTTTGGGAATCTGCCGGATCAGCGAGGAGGCCACATCGGCGTAATCCGGATGGATGGTTCCGTTGAGCATGTTTTTCGTCGTCGCCGGAAAACATCATTCTAGTGAAATTGCCGCCGCTTGTTGAAAAACGATTTTGCAATCGTTTTTCAACCTCCGCGGGCCTTTGTCCGTAGTGCGTTTTATCCATAGAATAAACACAACATTGTCGGCAGCTTTCTTCTCGCTGGGCTGCCAGCTTTATTTTCAGCAAAACAATTTTCTCGGGCGCGTTACGAAAGAATGACGATCAACTGGAAAGCTTACGAAAACGAGGGCCTCTGGGACGAACTGATCACCTCCCGGGGACGCGCGCGCAAGGGTGCAGGCAAACTCTGTAAAACGCTCGCGCGGCTGAGTGACTCAGAACTCAGCGCGCGCAAGACCGCCGCCGAACTGGCAATCCGGTCCATGGGCATTACCTTTACGGTATACACCGGAGAAGGCTCCGGCACGATCGACCGTGAATGGCCGTTCGACATCATCCCCAGACTGATCCTCAAGCGGGAGTGGGACCGCATATCCAGTGGTCTGGTACAGCGTGTCACGGCACTCAACAAATTCATCAATGACGTCTATCACGAACAGAAAGTTTTTTCCGACGACGTTCTACCGCGGGAATACGTAGAGCGATCAAGGGAATTTCGAAAGGAATGTCTCGGCGTAGAGCCCCCACACAAAGTGTGGTCACACGTCTGCGGCTCGGACCTCGTCCGCGACAACGACGGCAAGATGTACGTCCTCGAGGACAATCTGCGCGTGCCATCTGGCGTGTCCTACATGCTGGAAAATCGCGAAGTCATGAAACGCGTCTTTCCAGAGCTCTTCGAGGAAATCGTCATCCATCCGGTCGATGACTATCCGGCGCAACTCGCCGCCTGTCTGCGGTCTCTGACCCCGGTGAAATCACCACAGATCGCCGTGCTCACCCCGGGTATCTACAATTCCGCGTATTTCGAGCATGCGTACCTGGCAAACGCCATGGCGGCGCAACTGGTAGAAGGCTCGGATCTGGCGGTTGGCAATGACGATAAAGTCTATATGCGCACGATTGACGGCCTGGTGCAGGTGGATGTCATTTACCGGCGAATTGACGACCTGTTCCTCGACCCGGAAGTCTTTAACCCCGGATCCGTTCTGGGCGTGCCTGGACTCATGCGAGCCTGGCGCGCCGGAAAGGTAGCGCTCGCCAACGCACCCGGCTGCGGAGTAGCCGATGACAAAGTGATCTATACCTACGTCCCGGATCTCATTCGCTACTACCTCAATGAAGAACCGATTCTGCCGAACGTCCCGTCGTATCGTTGCGTCGAAAAAGACCAACGCGACTACGTTCTGGACAACCTGGACAAGCTCGTCGTCAAGCCAGCAAACGAATCCGGCGGTTACGGAATGCTGATCGGTCCCAAGGCGACACGCGCCGAGCGCGCGAAGTTTGCTCGTCAGATTCGGGCAAACCCGCGCAATTATATGGCGCAACCGATGCTTACCCTGTCCACCGCGCCAACGATCATCGACGATCACGCCGAACCCCGGCATCTCGATCTCAGGCCATTCATACTTTCGGGTGCAAAAACTTACGTCACCACCGGCGGTCTGACGCGCGTGGCCATGCGTAAAGGATCGATCGTCGTCAATTCCTCGCAGGGCGGCGGCAGCAAGGACACCTGGGTGGTGGATCTGGACGCATGAACCGGACGCTTTCCAGCACCGCAACACGCAGCTACTGGCTCGGCCGTTACCTCGAGCGCGCCGAGAGCACTGCGCGTCTGGTCATGGTCAACGGCCGATTGCTCTACGATCTGCCCAGACGGCTGCCACTGGGCTGGCAGCCGCTCGTGGACATCACCGGCGGCCCTGAACTGTTCGCCGAACTTTATGCTGAGTCCAGCGAAAAGAACGTCACCCGGTTTCTCATCAACGACCTGCGCAATCCTGCATCTCTGTTCAGCTCGCTGAACTGGACGCGGGAAAACGTGCGGACTCTGCGCGGCATAATCCCCCGCCAATCGATCGAATACGTCAACGAGCTCTACCTGCTTGCGAGAGAATATCTCTCTGAACCGCTGTCGCGAACACGCCGCGTGCAGGGACTCTCGAAGATCCAGGAATTAGTCCAGCGCATCGATGGTTTCATGTCGGCGAACATGCTGCACGATGCACACTGGACTTTTCTGCGCCTCGGCAATTTCATCGAGCGTGCAGACATGACCAGCAGAATCATCGAAGCGGGTTGCGACAACATGTTCGAAGCTGTATCCGAACTCGAACCATTCAGCGACATTCAATGGCGCAGTGTATTACTTTCGTTGGACGCCACGCAGAGTTACAACACCGTTGTCCAGTTGCCGATTCACAAGGAAGCAGTGCTCGAGTTCCTCATCTGCAATGAGTCACTCCCCCGCTCCCTGGCATATTCCCTCAATTCGTTGCGTAACGGACTGCGGGATCTGCCTCGGCATGAAAAAATTCTACGCCTGATCAACAGACTGCGCCGGGCAATCACCCAGACCGAGGTAGGCACTTTGGAAGGCGAGAGCCTGCGCGAGTTTCTCGATGACTTCCAGCTGCAGCTTGCACAAGTCAATCAGGCAATAGCCAACACCTACTTTGAATTCAAGCCGCGGCGCAGAGCAACCCGGGTTTAACTTCGCAGCCAACCGATGCGCAGCCAGCGCCTTAAAACACAGGACAACCAAGCATGATCAGACTCCACCGCATGTCCCGCAGCAACTCCTGCAACCCCACTAAGGCCTGCTTCCTGCGACAAGGGGTGACCCTGAGACAATTGACCCGCGTCACTTGGATCTGCGCCGTGGGTGCGTCAGCCGCGCTCGTGGCTGACGTCGCCGCAGCAGCGAACATGAAGCTAACCCGGCCGGAAGCGGTCGGCATGTCCAGCGAGCGTCTGGCGCGGATTGCACCGGTAATGCAGAGTTACATCGACGCGCAGAAGGTACCCGGCACTGTGACCGCCGTGATGCGGCGCGGCAAGCTGGTCCATCTGTCGGTGCAAGGTGAGATGGATGTCGCCGCCGGCAAGCCCATGCGCAGAGATACCGTTTTCCGGATTGCCTCCATGACGAAACCGATCACGTCTGTCGCCCTCATGATGTTGTGGGAGCAGGGCCACTTCCAATTGCGCGACCCGGTGGCAAAATTCCTGCCTGAATTCGCCGATCCGTTGGTTTCGACGACTGCCGATGCAAGCGGCGCCACTGGCGAACTTGTGCCGAGCGACCGGCCAATCCAGATTCGTGACATGCTCACGCACACCGCAGGACTTGCCAACAACTACATAGGTAACACCGAACATTACACACAACACATGCGGCGCCGGCCGGATGATGATCTCGAATCCTTCATCAACCGTCTGGCCGAACTGCCTCTCAACTATCAGCCGGGAACCGCCTGGCAGTATTCAATTGCCACAGACGTGGTGGGCCGGCTCGTGGAAGTGATGTCTGGCGAACCGCTGGATGAGTACATGGCCGAACGAATTTTCGCACCACTGAGCATGCCGGATACGCACTTCTATCTCGATGCGGGTTATGCCGACCGACTCTCCGCGCAGTACACGCCCGGCGCGGATGAGAAAATCGTGCTGCAGGATCCCGGCTCAGTGAAAAGTCGCTGGATCAGCGGACCACAGGGTCTGTTCCGCGGCGCCGGAGGGATGGTTTCAACCGTGGACGATTACCTGCGATTTCAGCAGATGATGCTCAACGGCGGTGAACTCAATGGTGTGCGACTGCTGGCACCGGCTACCGTTCGCCTGATGATGGACAACCACACCGGTGATCTACCGTTGTGGCTGCCAGGTCCAGGCATGGGTTTCGGTCTCGGTTACGGCGTGGTCGTCGACCGCGGCGAGGCGGCGACGCCGCTATCGGAAGGCGCGGCTTATTGGGGAGGCGCTTACTGCACAATCTCCTGGGTGGATCCCGCCGAGGAAATCGTTGCGGTGCTCATGACCCAGGTGCGGCCTTATCGGCACATCAATATTCGCCAGGACTTTCAGGTGCTCGTTCATCAGGCCATTGTTGAATAGCCGATGGCGTCATGCGGGCAATAATGGCATAGGCAAGACAGGAGACCGTCAGCGCAGGGAACACTTCGTGCACGACGTCGCTCGGTCCAAACAGCATCCAGCTCACGAGTGTAACCACCCCGAGCACCATCGAGGTGAGGACTCCAACCGCTGAGCCTTTTTGCCAGTGCAAGCCGAAGAGGATGGCCGGGAAAAAGCACGCCGCGTAGAGGCTGCCTGAAAAAATCGTGATCTCGACGATGTCGCCAGGCGGGTCGAGTGCGACGAACGCGGCGACTACCGCAACACCAATGACGCCGATACGGGTCCAGGTCAGCGGATGTGCTGTCGGATGGAGCGTCTCGACGATGTCTTTGTATAAAACCGACGCCGCCACCAGCAAAACACTGTCCATTGATGACATTGCCGCTGCGACCATGGCGATGATGAGGCAGTCAGCCACCCACAGCGGGAATATGGCCTGATCACTGATCAACGTCGGGACGACGAGATCGGTGTCGGTCACGCCGTCGAGCAAAGCACGCGCCAGCACGCCTACCGGAAACAGCGAAAATTGAATCACCGCAATACCGATGACGGCCACCCAGATCCCCACCTTCACACTGTGGTCATCCTTCAACGCATAGAATCTCGATAGCTGTCTGGGATCGACGAGTAATTTCAAAGACCCGCTGAGTGCTATTCCCAGCAACACGATGAAGGGGATTGCTGCGTTCAGGGTAAACAGATGCTCGGTCTGGGGCCGTTGCGCCATCTCCTGTAATGCACCCATACCGCCCGCGGCGCTGTACACGAAAGCGAATATCGTTACCGATCCGAAAATCATGAGAATCCCCTGCACCACATCCGTGCGCACAACGGATACGAAACCGCCAATGGACGTGTACAGCATCACGATGACGAGCGTTACTCCCACCGCAGCGGTGTAGGGAATCTGGAAGAAGCGCTCAAAAAGATTGCCGGCACCTTTGAATATGGCAACCAGATAAAGCAGGCTCGAAAAGAGAATCACAACCGCTGCGAGAATGCGCAACAGCTTGTGGTCTGAACCAAAACGCGCTGCCAGATAATCCGGCAGCGTCAATGCATCCCAGTGACGGGTGAACCGCCGCAGCCTTGGCGCGACGACGGTCCAGGAAACATAAGTGAATATAACGATCAGCACCGCCAGCGTCATCCAGGGCAGGCCATACTCATAGCCCTTGCCGGCATGACCGATATAGCTGTTGGTGCTGGCAAATGTCGCGAAGAACGAGATTCCCACGACGATGCCACCAAGGTTACGACCGCCGACGTAATAGTCGCGCATATTGTGGCTTTCGCGGCGACCCACCTGGGCATGGTAGAGCAGCACCAGCGTGTAGACGACGAGGAGAACGGCGGCCAGCCAGTGTTCGCCCAGCCAGCTCACGAAACTGTGCCTGTTGCCTGAGCCCGAACACCCTCGGTATGCTCTCGGGCTGAAAGCGAATCTCCAACCACACTAGGTATTGCCATGCGCTACCTTGTTCAATTTCTTATTCCGGCCGCAATCGTGGCAGTCGTCGTGTACCTGCTGATACGCAATCGGACGCGGTCTGACGCCGAGGCGCAGGATAGCAGCGATACCGGAACTTTCATGCTGATAATCATCGTCGGCGCCACTGTGGCGATCGCGTCCGTGGTCATACTGCAGGGGTACTGGGAATGAGTTTGATGGTAAAACCCCACCCCGGTGAGTTCGCCGCTGCCATAACCGGAGTGGATCTCCGGCAGCCACTCGAGGTTAACGTGATTGCTGAAATCAGGGCGCTGTGGTTACGCCATCAGGTGATCTATTTCCCCGACCAGCCGCTGAATCATTCGCAACTTGCAGCTTTTACCCAGGCCTTCGGCACGTTCGGCGTCGAGCCTTACGTGCAGGTGATGGACGACTACGATCACATCATCGAAGTACGCCGCGAGCCTGATGAAAAAGTCTCACCCTTCGGTGCTTCCTGGCACTCCGACTGGTCATTTCAGAAATCACCACCCGCGGCAACGATACTGCATTCCAAGATCACACCACCGGTGGGTGGCGAAACCTGGTATGCCGATAGCTATGCAGCATTCGACGCACTGGAGGAAGCCGACCGCACGCAACTCGAGTCACTCGTTGCGCTGCACAGTGCACGGGGACCGTACGGGCCGCAGGGTTTTTTTGCCGGCAGTGGTCAGGACCGCAGTATGACGATTCTGCCGAGTGACGAAGCCTTCGATATCCAGGAACACCCACTTATCCGCAGCCACCCAGAAACCGGTCGCCGTGCGCTGTGGGTCAATTCCGTGTACACCATCGCCATCAAAGACATGGACGAAGCGCAAAGCCGCACTCTGCTGAAACGGCTTTTTGCACATTCTATCGAAGACCGGTTCATCTACCGGCATCGCTGGGCGAGCGATATGCTGATCATGTGGGACAACCGTTGTGTGCAGCATTGTGCCCAGGGCGGCTATGACGGTCACCGGCGGCTCATGCATCGCACAACGGTAGCGGGGGATCCGCCTTACCTCGACACCGCGTCTGCAGGCTGAAGCCACAGGCAGCCAAGCGACAACAAAGGAGGCAACAGGCCAGGAACGGCCGAAGGACAGGCTGTCAGCCGGGCGGTTTATCGAACGGCTTCATCTTCTTCAGCAATCGATCAGGATCCGCCAACGGGGTCGAACGCATTGCCCGATCCACGAGCTTGTCGTATTTCGGGTCGAGTTTTTCCAGCTTGCTCAGTTTTGACAAACGCACAAACGGTGTCGAAATGATCCGTTCGGCAACGCCACCACAATGCTCGCACACCTGCTCGGGGAGGTAGTCGGTGACGCTCGAAGTTACCGTTGAGTCAACACCACACTGCGTGCAGCGATACTCATAGACAGGCATCCTTGGCGCTCTTCCTGGCTCAGGCAGCCAGCGCCGCGCCGGCGTCGAGAAACGCCTGAATCGACAGGTTGTAACGTGCCAGCTTATTTCGCTTCAATGGATCGGCACCGGTGACGACTGCTTTGTCAATATCGAGCGAGAGTAGAGAAGCCGCACGCCCCTTCTGACGATTACGCAGATAGGCATTCCAGTCCTTCGGCGTCATGCGAATCACGATGTCGGCATCGCGCAGCTCCGTATCGTCTATTACGCGCACGGCAGAGATGGTAAATGCTTCGAACACCACAAGACGACACTCCCCGCCGATCGCCAGGCCCAGGGTGACGTCGGTGGAACCCAGCTTGCGGTAGCCTGGATCCACATTGAGCTGCTCGCGAGCCGCGTTCAACCAGTCGAGCTTCGGCTGCGCTTTCGCCATGGTCTACGCCTCCTCTTTCTGTGGCAGGTACTGCACGAGAATGCGCGGCATCGTTTCTGGATTACGCCGCACACCCAGCCATTCACAGCTGCCGACGTAGTCCTGCATGAACGCCGTCATCATCTGCCGGTAGGTGGCCATCCCGGTCGTGCCGGCTTCTTCGATGCCACCGGCGAATATCACAGCCAGCGCTTCGCGCAGCACGTGATCTTTCATCTCGCGGGCAAACACCCGCTCGCCGATAAACATCAGCTGCTGCATGATCAGCGTCATGTCTTCCTGATGGGCAATCGCGTATTGCAGGTGTTCAAGGCCATACGCCATATGCCGTGCCTTGTCCTGCAGCGTGTATTGATACAAAGCCCGTTCGGCGTCGTTGCAGGCAGCCTTTTCGAGATAGCGCAGCAGCGTGACCGTGAAGGTGCCACGCAACAGGAGCAGGTAGGCCACCGCTTCGGTCCAACCTCCCCGGCTTTCGAGAATCATCCGGTTGACTTCACCCGGTCCTTCCAGACCCAGCCCACCGCCATTGACGAGTGCGCGTTTGCGAAACGCTTCGAAGTGTCGGGCGCCGTCGAATGCAGCCGTCGCCAGAAATTGTTTAACCTCGTGATAGCCATACGCCATCTGATGCTGCCAGCTGCTGATGGTTTCAATGTCACAATTGGCGTACTGACACAGTTCCGTGCAGACCTGACAGATCGCCCGTTCGAGCCCCTCGTTGAGCGGTGTCACCGAGTCCCACGGGATGTCGGTTGCGGGTGCCCAGCGCCGCTGGATCGCCTCTTCATAGAGATCGGCTGCGGATTCCGCCCAGAGATCGGCTTTGTCCCGAATGGCGTAGCCGATCGGCGGCACGCCTCTGCGCGGAATCGCGCCACGGGGATTGCGCGTCTGGTCCTGCCACTGTTCAGGAATCTCGCCGTATATGCCAACGTTGAGGTCTCCCAAGCGCAAGCCATGCTTGCCCGGTTTGACTCGGGTGCCCCACTGATTACTGCGCCCCGTCCAGTCGAATCGGGGTTGCGGAATGCCATCGATTGCACCGGGCTGACCTTTGTTGCTGTCAGCCGCGGCCTGACTGGCTTTTGCTCTCGCCACCAGAACTACCTCCCCTTAGTGTACTTGTTCCAGGTGCGTGTCAGGCAGCACTGGCTTCCATCATGCCCCGCAGATTGGAGCGGCCGTTGTCGAAGCGTTCGCCAAAACCGGCCGATCTGACTCGCTTGGTGTACTCGCTCAACTGGCGCTTCCGAATGGCCATGAGTTTCTTGAAGCCCTCATCGTATTTGTCCCTGCCACCACCGAGCAAAACGGCCAGCGCTTCGGAACTCGCCGTTTGATTGCCTGCCGGATTCTGTGATCCCGCGAGAATCTGGCGTTCCGCCTCATCGAGGTAGCAATCGATCTCCTCGTGACGCTCGGGAGCAGTCTCGGCCATATACCGCATATGCAATACGCCGAAGGCGACATGGCGCGCTTCGTCCTGCGCACACAAACGGTAGATGGCTTTCTCCGCTTCGTTGTACGCCATCAATTCCCCCATGCGGAAAATCGTCAATACCGCCCCTTCACCCGAGATGTGGAGCCGCGATGACATCTCGGTGAAGTCCCGCGCAAGGTCGATGCTGCCGACCACACCGGCGGTACCACCGGTTGCCTGCATCAGGCCGCCACCGTTGGCCAAAGCGCGCTTGCGGAACACGTCCATATGGCGTGACTCATCCATGACCTGGGCGAGCAGCACGTTGCGCGGCTCAAAGAAGTCAGGTGACGTCCGGGAAATCCAGCGCGCCGGTACATCGCCGGCCACGAACTCCACTTCGGTGAGAAAGGTCGCCAGTTGACATTCGGCTTCCTCAATGTCATCCGGTAGCGGCTGGATGGTTTCCCAGGGCACGTCGGTGGCGGAGCTCCACTGTCGCTGCAGCGCCTCTTCGTAGAGGAAAGATGCGTTCTCCAACCAGATTTCGCTTTTATGGCGCAGCGTATAGCCGCCAATGCGGTAGGAATCCGGTCGCGCAGCGGCACCGCGCGGCCGGCCGGTCATGTTGTCACTGAGGTCCGGCACTTCACCGTAGCTGCCGATTTGAATGTCGGCCAGTGTCAGCCCCTGCTTGCCGGCTTTAGCCTCGCATCCCCATTCACCCTGTTTGTCCATCCAGTCGAGCTGGAGTGAAATTTCTGCGGTTGCCAGATCAACGCCTTCACTCATCGCCGTCACCCATCGTTAGTTCTCCCGAGAATCTCGGTTGTCGACCGATCGCTCATTTGTTATAGCCCAGATGCGAGCAACATCCAAGCCCGCATGACTATACGAAACGCCACTCGGCCCTATAATCGCCCGAGTCAATTCGCGAGGTTCACATGTTCCGTCCAAACTTCGCAGCGCGAGGCCTGCCAGGTCTTGTCTGCATCTGTCTTCTGGCCACGCTGCTCAGCGCACAGACCCACAGCGCCACCGCGCCGGAAGCGATCGACTATCTGACGCCGGACTTGCGCGCACGGGTCGAAAAACTCAAAGCGGACTTCGCCACGGAAACCAGCGACCCAACTAATCTCCAGGAGCGTGCCCGGGTGTTGTGGGATTGGGCAAACGCCTACGCGCTGGAAGGCGGAGTACTGCCGGTAAATTTGACGCAGGCGGTTGCTACCATCCTCGCCTACCCCGATGTCATTGCAAACCGGGTCGGCTATCTGGATGCCTTCATCGTGGAGATGAGCCTGCGGGATGAAGATCCGAGCGCAATCGGCCCGCTGCAGGCTGACCTCGGCCCGTTCGAGGCACGCAGCTTCGTCACTATCCGGCAGACCTACACATTGGGCAGCCGGCAGATACAAACGGGCGGTGGGTTCCTGGTGGCACGACACTTCATGCCGAACTACGGTCGCTGGCAGACCGAGGATCCCAAAGCGGACAACTACATCAGCGTGTCGACGAGTAACACACGAGCAAGCTTCTCCACTGACACCGTACCGATGGCCGGCATGCACGGTGGCTTTCGCGGCACACGCGACACGCTGGTTTTTCGTCTGGCGTCCGGCACCCTCGATCCCGGCGATACGGTGACGATCACCTATGGTGATACGCGCCAGGGCAGCCGTGGCTTTCTGATGGCCGATTTTTCCAGCGACCGCATGCCTCTGCCGCTTTACCTGGCATTCGCTCAGGCCGGCCCGTTCATGACACTGCCCATCCAGCCGATTCGGGTCAGCGGCACCAACGTGGCCGGAGTTCACGGTTTTGCGCCGTCCATCGTTGCCACCGGTGAACCCTTCACGTTGTCCGTGCGCGCCGAAGACCGCTACTACAACCGCGCCATCGATGGTCACCCCGCCTGGCGCGTTTCCCTCAACGGCAAGCCCTTCAGAGATATTCCGGCAAGCGATGCGCCGATCACCCTGCTTGCGGATATCGAACTCGATGAACCAGGCGTCTATCGATTCACGTTCAGCAACGCAGATGGCTCGATCCAGGGCGTCGCGAACCCGATTCTCGTACGCGAAAATCCCGGCGATCGAATCTACTGGGGTGACACGCACGGCCATTCCGGTTTTGCCGAAGGCATCGGGACGCCCGATCGCTTCATGACCTGGGCGAAGGAAGACGCGCGGCTGGACTATGTCACCCATTCCGAGCACGACATCTGGCTCGACGATTACGAGTGGGAAGTCCTGCGCGACAACGTCGCCCGCCACTCCGTAGAAGGAGAGTTCATCGCATATCTGGGCTATGAGTGGACCGTGCGTAATTTCCAGGGCGGCCACCACAACGTCCTGTATCGCACCCCAGAGCGTCGTGACCGGGTACCGGTGCAGTTTTACCCGACGTTGTCAAAGCTCTACGCAGGTTTGCGCCAGGGCAACGATTCGCGGGATGTTCTGATTATTCCACACGCGCATCAGGCCGGTGACTATCGCCAGAACGATCCGGAACTGGAACCGCTGGTCGAAATCATGTCGCAGCACGGTAATTTCGAGTGGTTCGGCCGCATGTATCTCAACCACGGACACCAGGTTGGATTCGTTGCCGCTTCTGACAATCACCTGAGTCAGCCCGGTTACAGCGCGCCGAAAAATACCAGCCTCGCGCAGCGCGGAGGCCTCAGTGCTGTGCTCGCACCGCACAAAACCCGCGATGAAATATTCGATGCGATGAAGTCTCTGAAAGTCTACGCAACCACCGGCGAACGCATAATCATCGAGTTGGATCTCAACGGCACCGGCATGGGTCAACGCGCACCCTTCAGCACGACGCGCACCATCTCGGGTCGGGTCATCGGCACCGCGCCGATCGATACGATCACATTGATCAAAAATGATCGCGAAATATGGCAACAGGACTACCTCACACCGGAAGTCGACCGCAGCCGAGGCGAGGATTCGTTCCTCCTGAGTTTTGCCTCGCCCTCCGATCCGCACCATCCGGGCGACAATCCCCGGGGCTGGCGCACATGGCGTGGCACGGTGGAAATCCTGAACGCTTCGCTGCGCCGTGCGACCGGCAGCGATTTCCACAATCATGCCACTCAGTCTCTCAGGATCGATGCGCTCAATCCCAACCTCATCCACTTCGCAACACTGAGCCGCGGCGATGCGAGTTCCATTGCTTTGGATCTCGCAGACGTTAAACGCTCCACCCAAATCCGGATCAATCTGGAGTCTGCCAGGGAAACCGGCGGCGCACCGCCGCTCTACCGTCCGCCAAAAGTTCTCGAGGCCGCGGAAGTCCTGCTCGCCCTCAGGGACATGGAGCGCGGCCGTACGCAACGGATTCTGCGGGTAGACGACTACGAGGACACCGTTACCTTGCGCCGGGTGATTTCCAATGGTGAAATGGACGTGTCTTTTACCTTTGAGGACGAAGGTGAACGGCAGGGGGACTACTACTTCATACGTGTCAAGCAGGTGGATGATTCGCTCGCCTGGTCAAGCCCCATATGGGTGGGCGGTTACGCAAAGAAGTGATCGGCGCAGAGCGAAGTCAGTCGCAGAGCGAAGTCGAATGGTTTGCCAGTGGTTTGCTCGTTAGTTAGTTCCTGTCCAGAATGGACAGGAACTGGCGTGATGGGCATGGACGCCCATCCATTTTCCGAAGGAAAATGCGAGTCTTACGCAGTAAGACGACCAAAGAGATTGCCAGGAAGGCAATTTCTGGACAGGCGCTAGTCGAAAAAAACGCCCACACGTACCCGTGAGTAGTCATGTGCTTCAGACCAACAGCAGGCGTGCCGCCTGGAGGCTGATCGATCATGGCAAACAACGCAAACAATCCTGTGGACAAAACGCCCGCAGATCGACTCTCGTCGCCGCGCACCGCACAACCGCAGCGGGCACATCGACTCGAGAGTAACAAACCCGGCAAACGTCTCACGATACCCTACCTGCACGGTGTCGCTGATCAACTCCTGAAAGATGGCGAACTCACGGTAGATCAGCAGCACCAACTGCTGACTGTCGTTCGCTACCTTGAACTCGAACCCGACACAACCTCAGCGCACGGTCGAGCGGCGTTGCGCTGCGCTGAACTGTTGATCGACAACGTCCGTCTGGGTGTCTATCAGCGACGTTATGGTGTGGACCGGAATTGAGTGGCGTTTTCTTTGCATCCAAAACTGGCTGAGGACAGTCTGCCGATCGTAGCGCTTGCGCTTTGCGACGTCCGGCTGATGAACGATCGGCGCTTTCCCTGGTGCATCGTGGTGCCGCGTCTGGAAAATCTGCGAGAATTGCACGACGTGCCAGATGCCCAGCAGGCTGGATTGTTCGCAGAAATCGCCGCTACCTCCCGCGCGCTCGAACGCGTAGCAGGCGCGGAGAAAATCAATGTGGCGGCACTCGGCAACATCGTCGCGCAGCTGCATGTTCACGTGATCGCGCGATTTTCCCACGACGCCGCGTGGCCGGCGCCGGTCTGGGGATTTGGCAGCGCCGAGCCTTATGAGAACGCGCAGACGCTCATCTCCGCACTCATCTCAGAGCTCAAACCGCCGCACAACTAGCAGCGTATTGAAAAACACGCTGCTAGTCTCGCGCCAGGACGTCGCGAGCATTGATCGAGCGGTCAAGTGCTTGATAAATGGGGGAGCCCCGAGGCCAGGGATGGCCGAAGGCGGGAAAAAGCGTGCTGCGCGCTTTTTTCAACAGGCTGTCAGCAGTCTGTTTTGCAACACGCCGCCAAGCCCCCTCAGTTCGCGCCGAGGCGATCAGATGCGTTCGAGAATCGTTGCCGTGCCCATGCCACCACCTGTGCACATCGCAACCAGCGCCGCCGTCGGTTATGGCTCGACGAGTTCCATTCGGCCTTGAATAAAGCCACCGAACGTCATTTTTACCGGAATCGTCAAGTCACCGAGTTGCGCGAATTCGACGCTCGCCACGTAGCGGTCGCCATCATCATCGTGAATCTCGTAGCGACATTTGGCCGTCCCGATGGTTTCGATCGGCGAACCCAGCCGCCGCAAGCGATAGCTGTGCCTACCCGTATGCAACAACTGTTCTTCGTGACATTGCGGATTCACGAAAAGCCCCGTCAGAAAATCGGTACCCGGCAGTGCCTGGCGCGGCCGCCGTGGCTTGCCGTTCTTGACCACCCGCAACACCCCGTCGCGCACGCTGAGCTCCCGCCGCTTGTGTTCTCCGCGTTCGACGTAGCGGTATTCATCCAGGGTGAGCTCGTCACCCTTGATCCAACCTTTGACGTCGAACCGGGTCCGCCATTTGCCGAACCAGCGCAAAATTCCCTGGGCTCTGGCGCTACCCGACAGGTGGTAGTCTTCATCGGAAATTTCAACATGCACGGTAGCGGTGCCCACCTTCGTACCGGCGAGATAAGCCTCGTACTTGAACGTCTGGCTGAGCGCCTGAGGCGCACTGCACAGGCCGAACAACAATACAACCGGCAGTATCGGGTGTTTGTGCATGCCGCTCATCCTAGGCTTAAGCAGCTGAACCGTCACTGAATCAGTCCTTCGGCAACGGAATGGGGTTAACGAATTGCGGCACATCATACCCCCGCTGTACCGCAGCACGCTGCGCTATCCGCACATACCAGGCTCGCAGCGATGGATACTCGCGCCAGTCGATGCGCTGCCACTCGTAGCGAGAGATCCACGGCCAGGTCGCCATATCCGCAATCGAGTAACTGCCGGACAGGTAATCGCGACCGCTCAGGCGCCGCTCCAGAACGCCGTACAGGCGCGCCGCCTCCCGGGCATAGCGCGTTTCGGCATAGGGAGCCACACCGGGATTGAACTGCAGAAAGTGGTGAGCCTGGCCCAACATCGGGCCAACACCACCCATCTGCAGCATCAACCATTCGATCGTCTCCCAACGATCCTCGCCCCAGAAGCGGTCACATTTTTCGGCCAGGTACAGCAGAATGGCGCCTGATTCCATCAGGCTGCGACCGGTGTCCCGGTCGATTATTGCGGGAATTTTGTTGTTCGGACTGAGCGCGAGAAATTCCGGCTTGAACTGTTCATCGCCACCAATGTTGACGCCATGCACCTCATAATCCAGGCCGAATTCTTCCAGCGCTATCGAGATCTTGCGGCCGTTGGGCGTCGGCCAGGTGTAGAGATCAATCACGCAGCCCTCGGCTTGAGGAGCCTTCAGCTTGAAGAGCCTTCAGCTTAAATGGATGCAACGTCCCCTCCAGGCAAGAAATCTACGCGGCGATCGGTCTGGATTCGCCCTGAGTTACAAATGCCAGTTGTGTCCACCCCTTTGCCTGCGCCACTTTTGCAAGTGTCGATTTCGCGTTAGCCGCCACTGGTCTGCCGACCGCTTCCAGCAATGGCAGATCTTCGCTGCTGTCGGAGTAGAAGAATGCGTTGTTGAGATCCACCTGGCGGTCGAGCGCGTATCGATCGGCGGCGACTTTTTTACTTTCGCCGTAGCAGAGGTGGGCGATCCCGGCCAGCCGGCCGGAGATGATCTCGAGTTCCGTGCAACACATGTTGTCGATACCGAGGTCGCGCGCCACCGGTTCGGCCTGATAGCGGGTCGCCGACGTCATCATGACCACCTCGTGACCCTTCTCTTTGTGGACGTCGATAAGAATGCGGGCCTCTTCGAAGACGAGCGCCGCCAGCCGGTTGTCGAAGGCGTTCTGGCCGAGATCGATCATCTCCTCTTCCTGGATGCCGACGAGCGCTTGCACGGTGGACGTCAGAAGATCGTGGTAGTTGGCCCGACCCAGACCGTAGCCGAGGAAAATACCGGCATGGGTGATCACCTGACGCGGCGAAAGATAACCGCTCCACAGAGCCTCCAACGCAAGCGCGGTTATGGAATAGCCGGAAATCAAAGTCCGGTCGAGATCAAAATACACGACGATGCCATCGCGTTCGGCTGACTCGCGAAGATCCGCCACGTAGCCGGCAAAATCCGCCTGTCGCGGCGCCGGACGCCGTTTCAACTGATCTGGAAGGTTCAAACGCATGTGTTGTTTACATCAGGCCAAAGGCAATTTATATGACGAATTAAGTGTTACCCGAGCGATTATTTAACCGTTCCTCGCCGCAGAAAACCAGCAAAGTGTGAGACACGTCACCTTTCACGAGGTTCACCTTGAGCCACCCGTAGCATTGGGCGAACCTTCACTACCGCATCAGCGTCAATCATTGAAAATGCCGTACTTTCAGAGACAGGACGTCCTGCCGTGTTTCAGGTAACCATCTGGTCGGTACCCCCGCTACTGTCCATGCTGGTCTGCGTTGGCACCTATCTGCGGATTCGCCCGAAGAAGCGAGTGCCGGGTATGCAGGCGATCCTGGCTCTGCTCGCCGCGGTGATGTTCTGGTCAGGCGCGCAGTTCACGGGTTCGCTTTTCACCGACCTCGGCGTCAAAATTCTGGTCGCCAAGCTCGCCTACTTCGGTATCGTGCTGTCGCCCGTCGCCTGGTTCATCTTCGCCATCAGCTACACACGCCGGCAGATGCGTCTGTCGACCACCGCGCTGAACCTGATCTGCATCGTGCCGACCATCACTATGATCCTGGTGATGACCAACGACTGGCATCATCTCGTCTGGAGCAACGTCTTCCTGACGCAAGCCGACGGCTACACCGGCATGGTGATCGATCATGGCCCCTGGTTTATTTTTCACGCGATCTACTCCTACGCGCTGCTGGTTGTGGCAACGACCATTCTCGCCTGGGCAATCGGTCAGAGTACCGGGCAGATCAAGCCGGTGCTCGCTGTCATATTTGCCCCGCTGGTGGTGTGTCTGGCGAATCTTTTTTACCTCTCGGATTGGAACCCCTCGCCCTGGTTCGATCTCACCACGCTGGGATTCGCTGCAGCCGCAATGATTCTGGACGGCGGCGTGTTGCGCTACGGTGTGCTCGATTCACTACCCGTCGTCCGTGACCGGGTGGTCGAACAACTCACAGACGGCGTGATCGTCATAAACACCGAGGGCATGGTCATCGACATCAACCCGTCCGCGCTGGCCCTGCTCGGCACCACGCGTGAACGGCTGAGCAACAAACCCATCACGAAATACATCACCACGGTGCCGCTGGACGACCTGCTGTCCAACCGGATGGAGAACATCGACATCCGGGTTGGGGAGCGCGCCTACGATGTCACGGCGTCGGCGGTCGATGCGACCGATCCGAACCCCGATGTCGTTTTAGTCTTCCGCGAAGTTACCCAGCGACGCAAAATCGAACAGGATCTGCGCGAGGCGAAAGAAGAACTGATTCGCCTCGCCCACACGGATTCTCTGACCGGCATTCACAACCGACGCTTCTTTATGCAACGCCTGCAGGAAGAAACGGAACGGGTTCGGCGTCATGGCAGCAATCTGTCGTTACTCCTGTTCGACATGGATTTCTTCAAGAAAATCAACGACACCTATGGGCACGATATGGGCGATCAGGTACTCAGAGCCGTGGCCGATGCGTCCATGGAAATCAAGCGGATTACCGATGTCGCTGCGCGCATCGGGGGTGAGGAATTTGCCCTGTTGCTGCCTGAAACCGACAGCACCGGTGCGGTTCAGATTGCCCAGCGACTGCTCGAGGCAATCGAATCAGTCAAGCTGCCGATGATCGGTGGTTCGCGGCCGACGGTCACCGCCAGTATCGGCGTGGCGACCGTGAGCGTGCGCAGCGAAGACATGGAAAACGTGCTCAATCATGCGGATGAAGCACTCTACAAAGCCAAACACGCCGGCCGTAATCAGGTGTGTTGTGCGGATATCGCCTGCTGACTTTGCTGCCCCCCGGACCCGGCAGCAGCCAACAGCCTGCCCCGTTTATAAAGCACTTAACCGCTCGCTAAATGCTCGCGACCTGGCGCGAGACCAGCAGCGTGTTTTGCAACACGCCGCTAGTCCACCCCGCGAGCGGCAGCAGAATCCAACACCGATTGTCCACCGTCCGATTCATCGGCTGAAGGTTCTCCATCAGCTGAAGGCTCTCCATCAGCCGAAGGCTCTCCATCAGCTGAAGGCTCTCCATTAGCTGAAGGCTCGCCATCGACGGCAGGCTCTCCATCGGCGGCGGGCGCCCCGGTGTCCGCGTCGACCGGTGCCAGCTCCGCAGCGTCAACCAGAATCTGCTCGGCGATGTAACTCGCAAGCGTGTAAGTACCGGGTATCCGATCAGATGCCACCGCATAGTCACCATCGACGGCGATCTGACGGATCGTCAGAACGTAGTGGCCCAGCGAGTCATCGACCCGCAGCGAACGGCTGGCTGCGGCGCTATCGGGCTGCGACTCGTGCCGCCCCAACACCCGAAGCCGGGCAATTCGATCGACCATGCGTTGTGCATTCTCCGCATCAGCGGGTTCGCCATTCAGCAACCAACCCGCCTCATTGCGAGTCAACGACCAACCGTCCGTCAACGTGATCGCCGTGATGTCCTGCGTCTGCAGGAGCAACTTGTCGAGCCAGCTATCGGTCAGTACGGGAACCTCGAAATTGGCGAAATCAACACTGTAAACGTCGTCATCATCAACATTGCGCGCGTGTACCCGCCGATAGCCGGGCGACGTGCCGAGATAGAAATCCGCCAGCAGCTCATCTGCCGTCGCCAGCCGGATATTTCTCTGATAGTTGTCCGCAGTGACTTCGAATCGCTTCTGACTGGCCGCACTGGTGGCGACCGGCCACGGCGAACCTAAGTTACTGAGTTTCTCGAGCACTTCAGCAATCTTGCCGGCGTCGGCCGGCACGTCAGGAGAGCCGGCGATGTGCCAGCCCTGTGCATCGCGCTTGAGCTCGACCCTGCGTTCCGCACTATCGGCAATTGTGAACTCCGTTACCCGTTCCACTTCGAAGCTGAGAAAGGGTTCGACATCGGCGTCTTCACCACCCAGCAACGCGACGGCGCCGATGAGCAGGAGTTGAGCCGCGAGGATACCGGTCAGGAGCGGCAATCGAGCGATCATGCCTCACCTCCCGCCAGCCAGGCTGAATATTCCGTGCGCAGACTTGTCATGCGCCTGCGATGAATCAGGAAAACCACGAAGATGCCGATCACGGCGAACGCATAGTTCAGGTATTCCACCACCGCCTGACTGGCGGCATTGGATAATGTAGAACCGAACAGTTCGAATTGCATCGGTGGCAGCGTTCGATTGAAGTGACCTCGCGCACGAATTGCCAGGAGACTGCGATCTTCCACTGTCCAATCGACCACATTTGCCATCATCTGCACAGAGTTGGTGTAAATGATGCCTTCCGCCGAACCCACCATTCGCAGAATCTGATCGGCAAGGAAATTATTGGAAGAAAACACGATGAGCCGCGCACTCTCAGGCGAACGTTCGATGACGCCACTGACGACACCCAGGGTATCTGTCTGGGACTCGTCGGCGGTGTCCTCGGCTTCGCTCGCTGGCGTGACCTCATCTGAACCTTGCAGCTGTTCGAGGAGCGGCGAGCGCTGACCGGCATAAAACGATTCGAATCGACCTTCGATCAAGACCGCAAGCTTCGCAGAAGCAAGTTCGGCTGCGGGGACGAACCCGCTCAGACCCTGATCGTCCAACCGCGGCATGATGTCCGTGTCGCTCGATAACCAGCTGCCTGGCGTGCTGCTCAGTAGAGTCGTCACCTGCCGGTTCGCGTTGGCCTCCTCGGCCACGACAATGGGCGAAGACCAGGTCAGCGTGATCTGCGGCAGGCCGGCCGTAAGCGAGATGTCCTGATTCATGCCATCAGGCCGGATGTCGATGAAATACGGATAGTCGAGCATCACCAGTTCCTGGAAGCTGAAACCACCGACCTGCCGCGTCACCGGCGCCGGGAACGCTGCGTTTTGCGGATCCATGACGAACGACCGCGTCATGCTGATCCCATGATGTGCCAGCCAGTCTTCCAGGCCACTGGTCCGTGGTGCCGCCATCAGCGCCCGTTGTGTGAGCCTGGCAGAATAGGGAGAAGTTGCTACCACGACCGTACCGCCCTGCATCAGGAACTGATCGATGGCGAATACCTGTGTCTCGCTCAGACTTTCGGGGTCGATCACCATCAGCAGATCCGCCGTCTCAGGAACCCGGCCCTCTGCCAGACGCGTGGTGGTCACATTGAAATCGGCCTGCAGAAAATCCTGCAGTTGCCGGAACCGATTGCCCATGGCGCCCTGCCCACCGTAGGCTGGTGGCGCCGGCTCGGGCACCATCAGCGCAACGGTCTTCAGCAAACCCGCCGCATACCGCTTCAGGCCCTCCCGGATGCCACGGGTCGTGGCCTCGACCGACAGCGCCGTGGGCAACGGTATCTGGACGACCGTCGCACCGTCCGTCAGTGTCAGATAAAAATAGAAAGTATTCAGATCGAACAGTCCCGCAGCCATGGGCTGCAGTCCGTACTCCTGGGCGATTTCCAGCGCAAGCGCAGCATCTCCTGCATCCGGATCGAGCAGCTCCGCTGACAACAGGCCCGAAGACTGCGCGACAAGCTCCTCGAGCGCCTCCGTCAGAACGCTGCGATAATCGACCAGCGCTTCCGGCAATCTTTCATCGGCGGACACATATCCGACGAAACGAACCGGCTGCTTGATGCTGTCGAAAATATCGCCGCCGCCCTGAAAGCCATAGAGCACCTTCTTGATCGCCCGCGTGAGATCAAACTCGGGGTTTCTCAGTTGCACGTCGAGCTGTGCTTCACCGACCACCTTGACCTCGATGAAGTCGCGGAAACTCAGCACTTCGTATTCGTCGCCGTAGCTGATCAACACGTCGAAATAGGAATTGATGAGACTCGCCTGATAGCGGTCCGCCACTTGAAATGGCACAGGCTGGATGCCGTACTTCATATTCGCTTCATCTTCGATCGCCGGATCCTCAGCCGGATCGACAATCTCTACACGCAGGCGATCGCCGCCGGCTACGGCGAATTCATTGAGAAGATCACGCATTTGCGGTACGAGCGGCGCAAGCAGCGGATGAGTTTTCTTGCTGAAGTAGCCACGAATGAGCATCGGTTCCGTCAGCTGTGCGAGATAGCCCCGCGTTGCTTCTGAGATCGAATACAACCGTCCCTCGGTCATGTCGATGCGCAGATTGCCCAATGGCGCGAGCCAGAGGTTCGCCAGCAGCAGGTTCGCTGCAAGCAGCGACGTCGCCAACCGCCATTTGCGGTGATGGTCGCGATTGCCATCAACCGCCCAGCGCCGGGTTTCCAGCGCATAGACGTTCAAGGTCAGAAATACGGCGGCCAGGGAGATGTAAAAATACAGGTCCCGGAAATCCAACACGCCGCGGGTAATCGAGCTGAAGCGCGAGCCACTGCCGACGCTTCGCATCAGGTCGGCCGATTGGCCACCCACCAGGTCAGTGAGCAGCGGAGTGCCGATCAGATAGAACAAGCCACACACGGAAGAGGCAACGATCAGGCTGACGATCTGACTGTCGGTACGAGCGCTGACAAAAACGCCGATGGCAAGATACGCGCCGCCCAGCAACAGCGCTGCGATGTATCCGGCCAACACCGGACCCCAGTCGAGGTCCGCCATGAAGGCCACGCTCAACGGCAGAGGCAACGTCAACAGCAACGCCACACCGAGGAGCGTCCAGCAGGCCAGAAACTTACCGAGAACAAATTCCCAGCCGCTCGCCGGCAGCGTCGCGACGAACTCCAGTGTCCCGGTACGCCGTTCCTCGCTCCACATCCGCATCGTCAACGCCGAGCTCAGGAAGATGAGGAGCACCGGCAGCCATTCAAACATCGGCCGGACGTCCGCAATATTGCGCGCAAAGAACGCCTCGCCCCAGAAGAAAATGAAAAGGGTCACCGCGAGAAAGCTCAGCAGGAACAGGTAGCCGATGGGTGAAGCAAAAAAGAGCGTCAGCTCTTTGCGGGAAATTCTGCGAATGACTTCAAGCCGCATCTGAAGACTCCTCGTTTACCTCGCGGAAGACGGTTTCGAGATCACGCTTGACTACGCCAAGCTCAAACAGCGGCCAACCGGCTCCTGTCACATGCTGCGCCAGCGAACCCGTAGCCGCATCCATATCGCCGGAGACCGTGACGATCCAGCTACCCTGACCCTCGTCCAGCGTCTGGGCGACCGTGCTGTCCCGGGCGAGCAGACCGGCAAGGTCTCGACCCGGTGCGGTTCGCACACGATAGCGATTGCTCACCTGCAGATCCGCCAGACGCTCATCGAGCACGAGTTTGCCGTCGCGCAGAATAATGGCTCTGTCACAGATCGCATCGACTTCCTGCATGATGTGAGTGGATAAAATGACGGTCGCCGTCTGCGCAAGCTTCTGGATGAGTTCACGCATGTGCTGCGTCTGACTCGGGTCGAGGCCATTCGTCGGCTCGTCGAGTATGAGAAACCGCGGCGTGTGCAAAATGGCCTGGGCTACGCCAACACGCTGCTTGAAACCCCGTGACAGCGTAGCAATCGGATCCAGTGCTTTTTCTTCGAGCTCGGTTGCAGCGATCGCTTTCGCAACGGCGGTTCTGGGTTCCACACCACGCAGCTGTGCGGTGTACGCGAGATAATCGACCACTAACAACTCGGGATACAGCGGCAGATTTTCCGGCAGATAACCCAGTCGATTCTGCACCACCAGTGGCTGGCGTTCCACGGCAACACCATCGACGCTCACCGAGCCGGAACTCGGTTCGAGATAACCTGTGAGCATCTTCATGATGGTGGTTTTGCCCGCGCCGTTGTGGCCGAGCAGACCGACAATTTCTCCCTGCTCAATCGCAAAAGACACGTCGGATACCGCGCAAAAATCACCATACCGGCGGGTCAGCCCAGCAGCTTCAATCATTCGAACTTCTCCAATCCATTTCTGCGGGTGCTTAACCATCCCGTCTAGCGCGCAGCACCACGAATTTTCGTAAGGCGCAAAAATATCGACTTCGAAAATAATTTCAAGTGGGTTTTGCAGAAATCCGACCGGTGATAGGGTGCTGCCTCTTCGTGGAGGCCCTCACACATGCAGATACCGGGTCCCGTCGGCGCGCTCGAGGCGGCAATCGACGAGGCCGCAAATTCCGCAGGCCGGTACGCCATACTGTGCCATCCCCACCCGCGCTACGGCGGCAACATGCACGATGCCGTGTTGGATTGTCTTGCGCAGGCGCTGGCAGAGACCGGTGTCAGCTGTCTGAAATTCAATTTCCGGGGGGTTGGTCGTAGTGCAGGTGCGCAGGAACCTGCGCCGGAAGGTGCGCACTATGGTGCGCCGGAAGGTGCGCAGGAACCTGCGCCGGAAGGTGCGCACCATCGTGCGCCGGAAGGTGCGCAGGATGGCGCCGCGGGCGAGGTGGCGGATTTGTCTGCGATCGTTGACTGGTTGGATCAGGCACGCTCACCTCGCTCACTGGTGCTCGGCGGCTACTCTTTCGGCGCCAGCGTCGTCTGGCAGGGTCTGGCGCGTGGCCTGGCTGCCGAACGCGTGCTGCTGGTTGCGCCGCCGATCGGTGCCATGCCGTTTCCGCCATTCACGCCCGCTTGCCCGGTGCACGTCTTCGCCGGCGATGCGGATCAATTCATCGACCCAGCGGCGCTGGCTGCGTGGCGCGGCGTCGTGCTGCATCGTCTAAGCGGCGCGGATCATTTTTTCACCGGCCAGTGGGGCCTCCTGCGGGAGACCATCGCCGGCGCATTGCACTGAGACCAGAGGGAAATCTCCCTCTTCTGCTCAGATCAGACGCACTCCGGCAATCCATTCGTGCGCATAGAGCAGCGCAAAGTATCCAGCGACAGCAACGCCAATCGGCAGCCACAGTTCAGACACTGCCAGCCGATTGCGCCCGGCCAGTATGGCGGCAAACGGTATGTTCGATGTCTGATCCCGATAGGCATGCCACGCCGTGCCGAGGCTCTGCGCCTTCTTGCGGTCGATCAGGAATGTGCCGATCAGACTCAGCAGCAGAAAACTCGAAAAGAACACGATTGAAACCGTGTCGCCGTTGGCGATCAGGTGACTGACCGCCCACAGCACCACACTCCACTGAAAGGGGTGGCGGGTGATCCGTGTCACGCCTCGTGCCAGAACCGTGTTCTCCTCACCCAGCATCCCTTCCATGCCAACATTCGTTGGATTCTTCACCATGAAACCACCAAGCAGGAGAACGAGCGCCGCCGGCATGATGTACCAGGCGATCTCGTAGAGCAGCGGACTGGGTTGCCACACATAGTCACGGCGCGGAACTGCACCATACAACCAGATCAGATAGCCGAGCGTGGCCAGAGCACACAGGGAATAAAGCCCGAGATAACCTCGCGTACCTACCATCGATATCAGTCTGGCCCGCGCAGGCGTACTGCTGATCGCGAGATGAGTACCAACGAACAACGCCCCTGCGACAAGCATCTGCAACATTTCTCAATCCCCGTGGCTGTCCAACCCGAATGGTAACCACACCCGTCCCCCGTCTCACTCACTTTCGCGCGTACTGCAATCGGATTGCCGCGCGCCGGCAACGCCACGAACAATGCCGGGTGTTTGGGCCGAGTGTTTGGGTAGGACATTTGGCATGAACGGTGGTTTCGGAGACACTGGACCCTAACTTCAACGGGGTAGTCAGCTTGAATCGTCTAACGGATAAAACCGCGTTGATCACCGGTGCGGCACGCGGGCTTGGGGCACAGATCGCCGAGAGATTCATCAATGAGGGCGCCAACGTGATCATCAATGATCTGAATATCGCTGCAGCGCAGGCGACTGCTACGCGGCTCGGCGCCCAGGCACTGGCCTGTGATGTCAGCGATCCGGCATCCGTGGCCCGCATGTTCGAAGAACTCCTCGAACTCACCGATCGGCTCGACATACTGGTGAACAACGCCGGGATCAGCGGCATCGAAGGTGACAACACCGCGCACGAGCGGATCCGCCGTGCGGCGCAAGCGATGGCCGAAGGCGCGCCACCGGAGCTCGATTCCGGAATAACCGAGGTCACCGACGATCAATGGCGCGCGCTGTTGGGCGTGCACATGGACGGCACGTTCTACTGCAGCCGTTCCGCCGCGGGTCTGATGAAGCGCGCAGGCCGCGGCAACATCATCAACATGGGCAGCATCATGGGCACGTTCGGGCGCGGCGGCGGCACAGCTTACTGTGCGGCAAAGGCAGGCATTCTCGGCTTCACCCGCGCCCTGGCCCACGAGCTTGCGCCCCACAACATACGAGTCAACGCAATTGCACCCGGATGGATTCACACTGACATGACCGATCCGCTCGAACCGCTGCATCCGATGCTTGAAGCTCAGACCCCGCTGGGGCGATTGGGCGATCCGGACGATATCGCCTGGGCGGCTGTCTATCTTGCCAGCGAGGAAGCGAAATTCGTCACCGGCCAGACACTATCGCCCAACGGCGGCTGGTATATGAGTCAGTAGCCGTTCAGGTCAATGCTCGAATCAACGAATCGAGCACCGCATTCGGGCATTCTGAGATCATTGCATGCCCGGAGCCGGGAAGTTCCACCAGCTCAACGCAACAGCCCGCCTGCTCGAGATCAGCAACGACACTGCGGCCACGCGCTGGCGGCGTCATCTGATCCGCGCTGCCCGCGATCACCATCACGGGGCAACCGATCGTTTCTGCGGCGGGTGGATCGAACGTGTTGCATGCCACTAAATCGGCATGGAACACACCCGGCAGCGTGCGCTCCATCAGGCGCTGCCCGGTGCTGAACATCCACATCCCCGGAGTCTCATTACCGCCGAGTTTCCCGCGCTGACTGTGGCTCCAGGTGTTTGCCATCTCAAAGGCAGCAGGATGGTCGTCTTGCGCCGCCGCCAGCATTGCGGCCGCGACCGGCATCGGTGCAGACATGCCAAGCAACACGAGTCGCCGGCAGAGTTCCGGCTGGCCCGCACAGAAGGTGTAGGCAATCAGCGCACCGAGGCTGTGACCAACCACTCGTGCTTCGGTCACCCCAAGCACCGCGAGAAGTTCGCCGAGCCAGTCCGCCATTGCTTCCACGCTCGCAAGCGGTTGCCCGCCGGAGCGGCCGTGACCCGGCAGATCCGGCGCCACGACACAGAAACCTTTGCGGGCAAAATGGCGCGCGGCCATCACCCAGACGGTATGGTCCATGCCGGCACCGTGGAGGAACACGATGCCCGGCAATGCGCGGTCGAACGCCCGGCTGCCGGTGCCGATGAAAACCTCACTGCCTGCAACCGTCGTCCTCAAGACTTTGCTGCCAGCAGCTTCGTAACGCGTCGCAGTCCGCGTGACAGGTCGGCGACGAGATCGCTTGCGTCTTCAAGCCCGATCGAGAGTCGGATCAGCCCCTCGCCGATTCCGGCGGCCTTCAGCGCGGCGGCATCCATGCGATGGTGGGTCGTGCTTGCTGGGTGGATCACCAGCGACTTCGCATCACCCACGTTTGCCAGGTGTGAAAAAAGTTCCAGCGATTCGATGAAAGCCCTGCCCGCCTCGCGTGCGCCTTTGAGCTCAAACGCAAATACAGCGCCCACTCCAAGCGGTAACAACTCAGCGGCAAGTGCCCGGTCCGGGTGCTCGTCGAGTTCGGGATAACTCACACTCGCAACCGCCGGATGATCCTGCAGGAAGGCCACGACCTCTCGCGTATTGGCGACATGCCGCGACATCCGCAGCGGTAGCGTCTCCAATCCCTGCAAAATCTGGAACGCCGTCATCGGCGCCATGCACGCGCCGAAGTCACGCAGCCCTTCTTTACGTGCCCTCGTGATGAAAGCCTGTGGACCGAATTCTTCGGCGAAGACGAGGTCGTGGAAGCCGTCATACGGTTCGGTGAGAGTCGGAAACCGCTTGGATGCTTCCCAGTCGAAGGAGCCACCGTCCACCAGCAATCCCCCAATCACCACTCCGTGACCGCTGAGAAACTTTGTCGCGGAGTGCACGACGAGGTCGGCGCCGAACTCGATGGGTCGGCACAGGTATGGGGTCGAGAAGGTCGCATCGACCATGAGCGGCAGGCCGGCCTGATGCGCCACATCGGCCACCACCGGGACATTGAGCACTTCCAGGCCGGGATTGCCCAGGATTTCACCGAACAGCAACTTCGTGTTGTCACGCACGGCTGCTGCGAAGGCCGCGGGGTCCCGCGGATCGACGAACGTGGTTTCGATACCAAAGCGCGGCAGTGTGTATTCGAGCAGATTGTGCGTGCCGCCATAGAGCGATCGGGACGCAACGATGTGATCTCCCGCGGAACAGATCGTCGTCACCGCCAGATGCATCGCCGCCTGGCCGCTGGCAGTCGCGATCGCACCCACCGCACCGTCGAGGGCGGCGATCCGTTCTTCGAGCACGGCATTGGTCGGATTCGACAGTCTCGAATAAACGTGGCCGGCACGTTCTATGTTGAACAGACCCGCAGCGAATTCTGCATCCGGAAAGACGAAAGATGCAGACTGATAGATTGGTGTCGCACGGGCGCCGGTTGTGGGATCGGGTCGCTGGCCGGCGTGCAGTGAGAGGGTCGAAAAACCGGGCCCCGGCGGAGCCTGATGAGTTTTGTCAGTCATAATTGGCAAACGACCTCTTAACTATTTGAAACGAAAGGAGTTGTATCTCGGATTCGGTGGTCGATACCCGCATAAATACCCGCTTTTGTCATTCCCCAGGGCGCCTTACCCCGTCTGTTCGTCGGAGTTGGAGGACGGCGCGGGGAAGCGCTCATAGATGAGCATACTGCAACGCTCGATATACTCATCAACATGCGGCGTGCCGTACATCTCAAGATGTATTTTGTAGGGCGTCAGAAGGGCCAGTTCTTTAAGCCAGCCTTCCTTCTCATCCAGGCGTTTTACGGTGTAAAGATTACCGACACGCTAATCAAGGCTTCTTAAAAATATCTCCCAAGCGCGTTGAGATGATCCATACGTGGCCGTATGGGTCCTTAACTCGGCCAGCGCGGTCTCCGTATGGTCTGTCCTCGACCGATAAAACGACCACCATCCCGGCCGCAATTGCCCGTTTCGAGACAGCGTCGACGTCATCAACGTAAAGATGAATCATTACGGGAGTACCGCCGAGTGTATTTGGACCGCGCATATCAGTAGTTTCTTCACGAATCAGTATGGCGTCACCTTCGATGACGATCTCCGCGTTGGCGATTGTACCGTTAGGCATGGTCATCCTGCTGCGCTCTCTAGCACCGAGAGCGGTTTCGTAAAACGCGATGGCCTCCGGTGCGTTCTTTACCGTCAGATAGGGGGTGATTGAGTGGAATCCTTCTGGTGGGGGCATTTCTCGTCCTCCCTGAAAGGTCAATGGCTAAATATACGCCGGTAGAGATCGAGGATTATGCTGCTGCACTTGCCGTGCTGCTGGATACAGCCAAAAGGTCTGATTATCTCCAAAGCAGCCCTTCTGCTATTCTCAGGTGATGCGAGAAAGGCCCCATCTGTTAGATTTCGACACGGGCGAATATTAATAAGATACGGAAAAGAAAAATGAAAACTCTGATCGTCTTTGTGGTCACGTTAACGTTCGCAAATGGGATTTCGGCCCAGACATGGGAAGAAAACCTTGAAAAAGGGGCGGCAACAACGGAGCGAAATCACCTGAATGTTCCGTTCGTTAAGCCAGAAAAGTGGAGGACGCCGTATGGCACCCCGGGGAATTGGCCGACCTTCGAGAATCGCGGCCCGATTGACCGGTCTCCACAAGGCAGTGAATCACATGTGCTTGTAATGGGGACGGGCGATCCTACGCCGAATCCTTTCCGCTATGGTCCGGCAATGGCTGTCATCGTGAATGGATACCCGTATTTCGTGGATTGCGGCGAGGGTTGGTGGAGAGCATTGGCGCATTCCGTGCTAACTCAAGACGCAATCGATCTTACATCTGTTTTCGCCCTACCTAACCTAAAATACATGTTTCTTACTCACCTTCATGAAGATCATACGGTCGGTTTGCCGTCGTTCATCAACAACCCTTACAAGTTTGGCGCAAAAAGTGATAAGAAAGTTTTTGGGCCCAAAGGCGTGGACGAAATGATGCGGCATATCAATGCCGCCTGGAGTATCGACCGGCACGAGATAGCTCAGGGGTCGCTTTGGTACTACGGGCCAGACGGCTCTGCGGCACTTGGCATTCCAATATGGCCAGCCACGGGAAAGGAGGGGCGCAAGATATTTGAGGACGACAATGTGCTCGTCGAGGCCTTTCCCACCAAACATGGTTATCTTGAGCATACCTACGCGTATCGCTTTACGGCAAAGTCGGACGGGCGTGTCTTCGCTTTTGGCGGTGACGGAACTTATTCGCCGGGCCTAGCGGCCGCCGCGAAAGACGCCGATATTCTGTTCGTTGAAGGAATCACGAGGAAGAACGTCAGGTTCGCCACGTGGGGCGGGGATACGGAAGAAGAGAAGGTCGAG
>Ga0114949_10000151_pt1 | contig 31354 bp, 34 predicted proteins | sample N074metaG_FD_83505 | JGI IMG/M metagenome (GOLD analysis project Ga0114949, IMG submission 83505) | Deep subsurface microbial communities from Kermadec Trench to uncover new lineages of life (NeLLi) - N074 metaG | ecosystem: Environmental > Aquatic > Marine > Ocean trench > Sediment | place...
GGCGCGATTATTTCAGACAGGCGCAGAACAACCTGCATTTTCCGGTTGCAGTGATCAAAGGGTGGACTGAATAAATGGGTTCGGGGATTAAATGGGGTCAGACCGCCTCGATAAGAAACGACACGAAGAATTTTGACGGCTGCGGGGCTGACAAGCGTGGGGTCTGACCCCTTTAATCCCTGCCCCGTTTGAATGAGCCCATTTTCCTACCAGGGCATGGCCTGGCCGCGGTAGTCGATGAAGCGGCCATTGTCGGCCGGCGTCAGGTCGTCGATAACGGTCAGGAGCTGGCGCACGCTGTCCTCGGTTTTCAGGGCGCCGGGGAACTTTGCGAGCGTTTCGTTCGTGCCGACGAGGCCCGGGTGCAGCATGACGAGCGTGACGCCGCGCTTTGGCGTCGCGAACGCGAGCGTGTGCATATACATATTCAGCGCGGCCTTACTGGCCTTGTAATGATAGAGGATCTGCCGCTGCGATCCGGCCACGAACGAGCCCGAGTCGCTCGACATGACCACGATCTGCTTTCTGTCCGACGCGATCACGCTGTCCATGAAGGCCTGGCACATTTTCAGTGGGCCCAGGGCATTGACGTCGAACATCTGCCGGCCGATGTCGAAGTCGAGATTGGCGAGCGAACTGATTCCGGACGGACCCATGGCCGCATTCAGCAAAAGGATATCGATGGGCCGGCTCGAATATTTATCGGCCAGCGCATCGATGCCTGCGTGATCGGTCACGTCGAGCGTCTCGATGACGATGTCCGGGTCTATATCGGCGAGTGTGTGCAGGTCCGTTGCGGCCTCGGGGTTGCGGACCGTCGCGATGATGTTCCAGTCGCGCGCCGAAAACTGGCGCACGAACTCGAAACCAATGCCGCGGTTCGAGCCCGTGATGAGTACGGTCGGTTTGAGCAGGGCCTGCTCGGCCGGTGCTGTCGCGGCCCACAGGGCGCCGATCAGACAGAACACTGTCATCAGCTTGACCGGCATCAGCGATTCGTGTCGCTGAAATCCGGGGCCTCCACGAGCGGGGGCCGCTTCTGTCGTCTGTATTTCCATAAGGTGTGCTAGTCTATTTGTAATAAGAACTATACACCGGCACTTCTCGAGTAGAACAGATGTCGACGCCAGACAAGAAAATCGAAAAATGGCGCATCGCTTTGCGCGACCAGTCGAAAGGAGGTCAACCATGTCCCGGAAGGACGACCATAAAGACGACTATCCAGTCAACGATGGCCGCAAGGATAACGCGGTCTCCCGCCGCGAGTTTCTGGCAGCGAGCGGCGCCGGCCTGGCCGCCGCCGCGGTGACGGCTTCGGTCGACGCGAAGGCGGCCGGAGAATCTCGACGAACAACGGCGTCGCCGAAGAGCGCGCCGTTCGACAGCCTGCGCGATTACATTGAGGCTCTTGAGGCGCGTGGTCTGCTCATGCGCTTTGACCGCATCGATCAGGATGCCTATGAAGGCACGGCGCTCGCTTACCGGCTCGTGGATCGCTACGGTCGGTTCAATGCGCCGGTCGTTTTATTCGAGGAGGTCCGCATCGACGGGCGCTGGGTCAAGGGTCCTGTCATCGCCAACATGGCGCGTCACGTCGATATCGAGGCAATCCTGTTCGGCCTCGAGCCCGTGCCGGGCGACAATCCGGCCACATTTGCGGTGGCGCGTGCCTATCTGGATCAGCTCATCGAGTCGAACGGCGGCAGTTACCCGAACATTCCGGCCGTCACGGTGCCGCGCGACCAGGCGCCGTGCAAGGAAGTCGTGCTGACGGGCGACGACATCGATGTGCGCCGGTTCCCGTTCTTCAAAAACAATCCCGGCGACAGCGGCCGCTTCATCAACACGGCGTCGGTGTTTACGTCCGATCCTGAAATGGGACTGAACATCGGCACCTACCGTTGCGAGATCAAGGGGCCGCGACACATCGTCGTCGGCAGCGGCGAGGGGCAGTCGGGCTACAACATGCTCATGGCCGCCAAAGAACGCGGCGAGAAATCGGCGCCCATAACACTCGTGCTCGGTCAGGACCCGATGATCTGGCTCGTCAGCGGTTCGCGTATTCCAGAACGCCGCGGCAAGAAGCCGATCGACGAGCTGGGCGCCGCGGGCGGCTTGCGCGGCAAGGCCGTTGAAGTCGTGAAATGCGAGACGAACGCGCTCGAGGTGCCCGCGCACGCGGAGATGATCATCGAAGGCGATGTGTCGCTCGAGTCGTTCGAACGGAACGGGCCATACGGCGAGGGGTCCGGGTACATCGGTGCGCCCTACGAGACGGCTTTCACAATGACGGTCTCACGCGTGACGCACCGGCGCGATCCGTGGTTCGTAAACGATTTCACGGGCGTGACGCGGGCTCTGCTCGAACAACCGAGCGCGGCGCTGACAACCGCGGGGCTTAAGCGGTTCATGCCTGAAATTATGGACTACCGCTACATCGACAGTGTGACGTTCTTCAGTATCAAGAAGACGAAACCGGGCCAGGGCCTCGAGATCGGCAAGCGAATTGCGAAACTGATCCCGGTGTTCAAGATCGTCATAATGGTCGATGACGACGTCGATCTCTGGAACCCGGCCGATCTGTTCATGGCGTTCGCGACGCGCTGGCAGGCTTATCCGGCGAGTTACGTTTTCGAAGACATGCCGACGATGCCGCTCGAGCCGAGCGCGCCGGTACGCGCGCGCAGCAGCAAGATCGTCATCGATGCGACCCGGCAGTGGCCGGAAGAGGGTGGGCCCAAGATCTTTCCCGAGTACAGCCGCGAGGTGCTTGCGCGTCACGACCCGGAGATCTTCGACCGGATCGATGCGAAGTGGGGCGACCTCATCAAAAATGGGGTCTGACCCCAATTAAATGGGGTCTGACCCCATTAATTCCCCACGATTCAGCGGTAGTCTGGATTCGGATAGTCGAACCGGCAGCCGGCGTCCCAGGCCGAGCGCTGATTCCCGTGCGCCGGAATGCCACCCGCATCCTTAATCATCCTGGCCAGGTGCAGCAGGTTCCAGGTCATGAACGTCGTGTTGCGGTTGGTGAATTCGTTCTCGGGTCCGCCCGATCCGGGGTCCAGATAGGACGGCCCCGGGCCGGCCTCGCCGAGCCAGCCGGCATCGGCCTGTGGCGGGATCACGTAGCCGAGATGCTGGAGCGAGTACAGAATATTCATTGAACAGTGCTTCGCACCGTCCTCGTTGCCCGTGATCAGGCAGCCGCCGACGCGTCCATAGTAGGCATATTGGCCTGCTTCGTTAAGGTCGCCCGACGTCGAATAGAGCCGCTCGATGGTTTGCGTACAGACCGATGACTTCTCGCCTAACCAGATCGGCGACGTGATGACGAGAATATCGGCGGTTCGTACCTTGGCATAAATCTGCGGCCACTCATCTTCGTCCCACCCATGCTCGGTCATGTCACCCCAGACGCCATAGGCGATCTGATGATCGACCGGTCGAACCACTTTCGTCGAGACGCCATTTTTTTCCATGATCGCCGTCGAGATATCGATGAGTCCCTGGGTATGAGACGGCTCCGGTGAACGCTTGAGCGTGCAGTTCAGAAAGAGGGCGTTGAGATCGGAAAAATCCCAACGACTCTTTTCGCACATTTCGATTTGCTGCGGTGACAAGTCCATAAGAAGCTCCTTTGTTGTTTTAAATGGGGTCTGACCCCATTAATTGGACACCATTTAGTCAGAAAAGGGCTGGGCGCTGACGGGCCGGTTTTCGGCGCTTTCACCCATTTTTTGCGCTGCTGCACCGTAGCGGCGCGCGGCCGGCCCGGCGCTCAGGCCGTGTAACAGGATACTGAGCATCACGGTGATAATCGTCGCGACCAGAATCTCCTGTTTATGCGGGATCTCACTTTGTTCCGTGATCAACAGCACGAACAGGATGGACGCCAGTCCACGCGGGCCGAACCAGCCGAGATAAGCGGATGTCAGCGGTTTGATGCCCTTGCCGAGCAGCGATATCGCGACGGGCCCCATGCGCAAGACCGTCAGACAAAGGACGGCGAAGATAACGTACATCACGTCGGCGTCGGCCAACGCGATCGGAATCATGACGCCGCCGAAGGCCATGAACGTGGACAGGATCAGTAGCTGCCCTTCGGCCTCGGCGAATTCGAACAGGAATTTGCACTTTTTGCCGAGCGTATTGCCGAACGCGAGGCCGGCCACGAAGGCCGCGATGAATCCGTTGCCGTGCAAAACGATCGCCAGCTCATACGCTAAGAACGCGATCGCGAGCGCAATGATGCCCTCGGCCGTCTCCGACATCCATTGCGTGCGGTAGCACGTGTCGACGAGGCGACCCCCGGCGTAACCGACGGCGATGCCGACGAGCGGCGCGACGATGAGTTGCACGGCCGCATCGGTCAGATACGCAACCGGTGGACCCGCAGCCTGCGCGCTCGCGAATGTCGCGAGCACGAGCACGACGGGCAGCGCGATGCCGTCATTGAGGCCGCTTTCTACATTCAAAGCTTGCCGGATGCGAATCGGGACGCTCGGATTGGAGATCACGGCCTGACCGAGAGCCGCATCGGTTGGCGTCAGGATTGCGCCGAGCAGCAGCGCCTCCCAGAGCGAAAATTCCGTGAAGCACAGCAGCGCGGTGATGCCTGTGAAGACGAGCGTGATCGGCATGCCGATCAGCAGCATGCGCGATGGTAGATCGTGATCGCGGCGCAACTGGCGCAGGTCGATACTGGCCGCGTCCGAGAACAACACGAGTATTAACGTGATCTCGGCCAGTATATGAATCGTCGAGCTCGTGATTTCGATCGGAATGAGGTCCAGGGCCGCCGGCCCGACGAGCAGGCCAAATCCGGCGAACAGCATCGGACCCGTCAGCACCGTCGATTGCAGGCGCCGGCTGACCAGGCCGTAAATGAGAAACGCGGCCACGATTATAAGGATCGAAACGTGGCCCATCGGTCAGCTCACGATGGCGATGGCAACCGACTTGAATCCGGGTGTTTTGCTGCGCGGGTCGGTCTCTCGCCCGATCAACACGTTTGCCTCGGGGAAATAGGCCATCGCGTCGCCGGCCGGCAGGTCGAACGCGTGCACCTCCACGTTTTCCATGGCGCCGTGGCGTGAGCGCAGGCTGGCCGTGTTGCCCTCGGCGAGACCGAGGTGCCGCATGTCACCGGCATTCATGAGAACGCACCAGCGATTTTTAGTGGGCCGATACGAGTCCTTTTCTTCATAAATAATCGTATTGAACTGGCCCTCGCTGCGCACGGTCATGAGCTGAAACGGGTATTGCTCGCGTAGTTTCCGATCCGCTCGCGCCGGTATCGCCCCGATGCAGAACTTCGCGCGCCCGCTGTCAGTTTTGAATGCCGGCGTATGCAGCAAGCGGCCGCGCACGTGAAACTCGCGCTTAGCCACATCGATGTCGGCGAGCTGTTCCATGCCCGGCACGATACGTGCAATGACTTCGCGAATCTTCACGTGCTGCTTGAAAGCTTTGAAATCGACGGGTGACTCGGTCAGCAACCGGTCGGCGATATCGCTCAGGATCGTGACTTCGGGCCGCGCGCCCGCAATGCGGCGGATGCCGCCATCGCTCAGGCGCACGTAGTTGAACATCGATTCCTGCGTGGTCGGCTGCCATTCTTCATCGCGCGCCGTGACGGGTAACACGAGCGTTTCACCGTCATCGACGCCGTGCAGGTGGCCTTTGTTCAGCGTCGTCGTCAGAAACAACTTGAAGCCAATCCGGTTCATGGCTTTCGCGGCCCAGTTTGAATCGGGTGTCGCGCCATACAGGTTGCCACCCATCATGAGGGCGGCGTCTATTTTCCCGTCGAAGGCGGCCTGCATGCCCGCGAGCGTATCGAAACCGGTCTCCTGCGGCAGCTTGATACCGAGTTCGGTTTCCATCTTCTCAAACACCTCTTTCGGCAAGACGGGCTTGACGCCGATCGTGCCGATGCCCTGCACGTTGCTGTGGCCGCGTAGCGGCAGCAGGCCAGCGTAACGCTTGCCGACCATGCCGCGCAGCAGCGCCAGGTTACTGATCTGTTCGATGTTGTCGACGCCGTGAACGTGGTGCGTCATGCCCATGCCCCACGCAAACACGGCACGCTCGGCTTGTGCGTAGCGTTTCGCGACGCGCTCAATATCATCGCGTGCGACGCCGCAGCGATCGACGATTTCAGGCCAACTGACTGATTCGATATCTTTTCGATACGCGTCGAAGCCCTCCGTATAGCGGGCGATGAAATCGGGGTTCGTGTTTCCGCTCTCGAGCAGCGCTTTCGCGAGGCCCTTGAACAACGCGATGTCCGTGCCGATGCGCGGTTGCAGATAGTCGGACGCGATCCAGGTCCCGCCCGTCAGCATCGACTTCGCGCTCTTGGGCACGGCGAACCGGACGAGGCCGGGTTCTTTCGCTGGATTGATGACGATGACATCGCCGCCACGGTCGCGGCAGGACTTGAGTTTGTGAATTAATCGCGGGTGGTTCGAAGCCGGGTTCGCGCCGATCACGAAAATCAGATCGCAGGCGGACAGGTCGTCCAGTTCGATGGTCGACGTGCCTGTGCCGATGGTCGAGGCCAAAGCGACGCTCGTGGCGTGATGGCAATAATACGAGCAATTGTTCACGTTGTTCGTGCCGTACACGCGCGCGAGCAACTGCAGGACGAATCCGGCCTCGTTCGACGCGCGCCCCGAAGAGTAGAAAAAACTCCGTGACGGATCTGTCACGGCGAATCGTCCGGCCGCGTATTCGATCGCCCAGTCCCAGTCGACCGGCCGATAGCAGTCGGTACCGGTGGCCTTGAAGATCGGGTTGCCGAGACGGCCGAGGTGTTCGAGTTCGTAACCGCTCAGGTCCCGTAGCGCGCTGACCGGGTGTTCGAAAATTTCGCGTGGAATCGGCGGCTGAATATCGGTGGACTGCGCCTGGATGCCTTTATTGCAGACGGCTGGAAACTCGCCGAGTTCATTGGTCATGCCGCCGTGCTGGCCGCCCATGCCGAGCCCGCAGGCTTTGCAGGTGTTTTTCGCGGTCATGGCTTTGGCCGCGTTCAGCAGGCCGATACGCTTTACCGTCTTCAGCGTATACAGGATCTTCTCGCGACCGCCGCCTATTGTTTGTTGAAAATTGGGGTCTGACCCCATTTTCTTCATGTCGTCATCGTCTCATCTCGATTTACCGGGGAATCGGGATCTGACCCCATTTTTTTACCATGGCCAGGTCTGACCGTCCTTGCCCAGAAAGGTGCCGGTCTTCGACAAGTCATAATCATCGATCACGGCGACGACCTTGGTTGCGCTTTCCTGCGGCGTGATCATCATCGGCAGGTCAAGTCCCGGCGTGAAATCGGTTTTGACAAACCCGGGCGAAATTAACCCGACCGTGATGCCTTTCTTTTTCAATTCCAGAGAGATATTACGCATCATCATATTCAGGGCCGACTTGCTGGTGCGATAGATCGTGCAGCAGCCCCAGGTCTTCGCAATCGAGCCCTGGCCGCTCGTAATGTTGATAATCTTTTTCTGGTCGCTCTTCGCGATGCTGGGCAAAAATGCTTCCGCCATCTTTGTCGGTCCGATGACGTTGACGGCATGTACCTCGTAGTAGACGTCGAAATTCATTTCGCCGAATTTCGCGTTCTCGTGTCCGCCTGATATCCCGGCATTGTTGATGAGTATATCGATCGGCCTGTCGCTGTACTCGGCAGCGAGTTCGTCTATCCGATCATGGTCGGTAACGTCCAGTTGCTCGATGACGAGATTCGGATATTCCGCCCGGATTGCCTTGAGATCGTCCGCGACATCAGGCCTTCGCGCGGTCGCGATTACATTCCAGCCGCGCTTCGCATAGACCCGGGCGATTTCGAGACCGATGCCTCGATTTGATCCCGTGATCAGGACCGTGGGGGCCGCCGCGACGGTGGCCGGCAATGCGGTGGTAAGAATCGTCAGCAGCAGGATGATGCGTAGTGTTGGGGTTTGCATAATTATTCTCCTCGATCGATTGAGCCCGGCCGAATTGACCGTGGCCGGTGCACCCTCAGGGGATGGCGTCGATAATGGCGAGGGCGCGCTCGGCCAGTGCCTAATCAGCATCGTCAATGATATAAAGGGATAGTTCAACAAGAAAATCAGCGAGGAGGTTCGTCATGCCACGAGTCAAACATCTCATGGGTCTCAGTCGCCGCGGTTTTGTTCGCGCGGGGTCCACGCTTGTCGTCTCGTCCATGCTACCCGCAAGGCTCTGGGCCGGTATCGAGGAGGTGCCGAGGAGCCCGTACGGTTTCGATACGACGGCCGATGAAGTCGCGCAGGGGATCGATCTGGCCGGCAAGACCGTGCTCATCACGGGCTGCAATTCGGGACTCGGGTATGAATCCATGCGCGTCATGGCGGCGCGGGGGGCGCACGTGATCGGCACGGCGCGGACCATCGAGAAAGCGGAAACAGCGTGTAACAGCGTGGAGGGCCGGACCACGCCGATGGTTTGCGAGTTGACGGACTTCGAAACCATCGTTGCCTGTGCAGACGCGGTGAATGGCATGGATAATCCGCTCGATATTCTGATGTGCAATGCCGGCATCATGGCGCTGCCGAAACTCGAGCAGGTCAACGGAATCGAGAAACAGTTCGTCGTCAATCATCTCGGCCACTATATCCTGACGCGCCGTTTGCTCGGTAAGGTCGAAGCAGCGCCGGAGGGGCGCATCGTCATGGTCTCGAGCGTCGGGTACCGAAACGCGCCGAAGGAGGGCATTCAGTTCGATAACCTGTCGGGCGAGGTCGGCTACAAGGCCTTCACGGCCTACGGGCAGACCAAGCTCGCAAACGCATTATTCTCGCGGGAACTCGCACGGCGTTACGCGGACACGAACCTGGCGTCGAACGCCATCCACCCCGGCTTGGTGGCGACGAATCTCGCTCGCTATTTCATGACCCAGCCGCGCGATCCAAACGAACCGCTGCGCAAGGGCATGAAGACAGCCGACCAAGGCGCTGCAACGCAGGTCTATGTTGCGATCGACCCGAGGCTGAAAGGCATCAGCGGCTATTATTTCGAGGACTGCAACCCGGTTGAACCGACCGGCCCGCACATGCACGATGATGCGCTCGCGGCCCGGCTCTGGGCGGTCTCGGAGGAACTGACGGCCGATTACTTGTAAATCAACGTCTTACGAATTGGGGTCAGACCCCATTATTAATGGGGTCTGACCCCATTTTTCTGCATTTATTGCAAAGATGGCCAGACGCGCTCGCCGATGAGCCGGATCGCGTCGGCCGGGTCGTCGTGCACGCGCAGTGCGATTTCGGTCAGCCCGGCGTCGTCGAACCCGTGCAACATCTCGATGGCCGCGTCGATTTTGTCGAGGCCGCCCACGAACGAGATGTTCTCGATCATCTTGTCGATCAGGTCGTCCGGCACGTTTTCGATTACGTGTGTGCCACGCAGGAACGCGTTCAGGAAATCCTGCTCGTGATCGCGCATTAACTTGAGTTCGTCGGCGTCGAGGAACGGCGCGAAGTATTTTTCACCGAGCCAGCCGCGCAACATGAGTTCGCGGCGTGCCTCACCCACGGACGCGTCTGCGTCCTCTTTGATATGCCAGGCCCAGAAGTTGCTGATTCTGAAATCGGCCGGATTCCGGCCGTGCGTTTTAAGGTCCGCGTGGGTCGCGTCGATGAATTCCTTCATGAGCGGCACGACGAAGTCGCTGGTGATCAAACCGTCGGCAAGTTCTGCCGACAGGCGCCGGCTCTGGGGGTGGTTTGAACCGAAATAGATCAGCGGCGGTTCATCCTTGATCCATTCAGGTTTGTACCCGTAGACCTTGAACAATTCTCCGGTGTAGTTCATGACTTTATCAGGCGAAACGCCCTTGAGAATTTCGAGGCATTCGCGCGCCGAGCGGATCATGCGGTCGCGGCTCTTGCCGATTGCCTGTAGGACCGCGCCGCCGCCGCCGACCATGATCATCGCGCGGCCGTTGCTGAGTTCGTTCAACGAGAACAGGAGGTTGGCCATCTTTAGCGGGTGCAACTCGGCCGGGCTGATGGCCATCGGGCCCACGAGAATTTTGGAGGACTGTTCGGCGAGCAGCGACAGCGTAAAAAAAGGATCGCGTGACCAGGCGTAATTGGCCGACCAGACGCCTCTCAGACCATAACTTTCGGCCAGCAGACCGAGTTCGGCCGCCTCGTGGGGCGAGGTAAATTCGTTCAGGATGATGTCGATTTCCATGGTCCGCTCCATCTTGTCGTGAGTTATAGACCGCGCTGCCATTCCTCCCTGAGCGGCACCGCCTCGGGATTATCGATTGCGGTGCGCACGGTGTCGAGGAGTTTCGGCTTGTCCTTGTTCAGCGTGCCCTTGAGAATGAGATAATTGGATGCGTGGTCGCTGCGGAAGATCGTATTGTCGAGCTCGAGTTCCTCGAGGAGCCAGTACATTTCCTGGAACAGGCCCGCCTGATCGAGCGGCTCGAACTCGCCCTTGAATCCCTGTTCGTAACGCGTGGCACCGAGCGGGAAACTGACGACGAGCGTCGACAAATACTCCGGCTGCGCCGCGTTCATGAGTTGCGCGGAATGGACCGCGTGCTGACGGCTGTAACGTTTACCGCCCATGCCGTTCAGGATCATGACCGAACTCTTCGCGCCGGCTGCCTTGATTTTTGTTAGCGCCGCGAGTGATGAGGCCAACGTCTCGCCCTTGTTGACGCGGTCGAGAATCAGGTCGTCGCCGGACTCACAACCGACGTAAAACAGGCTGAGTCCGAGCTCGCGGAGCTCCGCGAGTTCGTCGACTGTCTTGTTTTTCAGATTGCGCGGCAGGCAATAAGATGCGATGCGCTGCACTCCGGGCAGGTGCTGGTTGATGCTGTCCATGATCAGCTTGAGGCGCCGGAACGACAGTGTCATCGCATCGCCGTCGGCGAGAAAAATGCGCCGAACGTGCATGCCGCTGCTGGCGATCTCAGCCAGCTCGGCATCTATCTCTGCCTGTGGTTTCGGGCGAAAGCGTTTCTGCGGCTGGGTATACATCTCGCAGAACGTGCATCGGTTCCAGGAGCAGCCGTTCGTGACCTGCAGGATCAGCGACCGGGCTTCGGACGGGGGTCGATAAAGTGGTTCTATATATTGCATGCGTTTACTCTAGGGCAGCGAATCGGTCCTGGGTACGCGCCGCTCGCCTTCCCAGAACTTCCAGGTGACCGCGGCGTATACGGCAAACGTCGTGTCTTGCGTGAACAGCGGGCTGTCGCGATTTGCAGCGCCTTGGTGGAACGATACGCGCATGCCGACCATGGTTTCGAGCTTGTCATCGATCTTGTTGCGCCAGCTCAGGCTCAGATCGGTGCCGAGATAACCACCGTCGGCCTGATACGCCGGTCTCGCCGGCGTCGCGAACGCCGTGTCGACCGTGTAGAAGTAGTCCATGTATTTGCTGGTTGCGAAAGTCGGGGTCAGGCGCAACTTGAGTGTGTCCTTGCCTTCGCCGAGACGCTTGCGATAGGTCAATTCGGGGGCGAAGACGAGGCCGCGATAGGTTGGATCCAGGCCGTCGAAGGACACGGCGGGCCGTAACTGCAGGCTGAAATACCACTTTCCATTCCAGGGTGCGGGTCGCAGGAATTCCCACTCGAGTTCCGGGCCGACTTCGAGCAACAGGTCGAGGTCGGGCATTCCGGTGCGCACATCGACATCATCGCTGTCGACCGGAAAGTTCAGGTCGAATGCTAAATCCAGTTTGATCCGGTCGGTCCGGAAAATGCGGCCGCGTATCGGATTCTCCGAGTCCTCGCCGAGGCGCAGGTATCGTCCACGATAAACCGGAAACGGCAGTGGGACGATGTTGAGCTGGGTGTCTTCGGAAGCTGGATACGCCGTGCCGTAGCGGCCGAATGCGGCCAGACGCCATTCCCAGAGCGCCTCGTCATCGGGTTTTTCGGGCGCTTCGGCGGCGAACGCGCCCGCCAGGCCGGATAAGAACAGGACGACCGCGATCAATAAACAGTGCGAGACGGGCAAGCATCGATCCTGGATCCAACAGAAAAAAATGGGGTCTGACCCCAATTTAAATGGGGTCTGACCCCATTTTTCTAGAATTTCGGCCATAGCAGTCCGGTCCTCGCGCGCCAGGCCGCGTATCGTTCGGATTGGTCATGACGTTGCTGTTGATTCCGGTCGTAGGTCACGGCTTCACTGGACATCAGGATGATGAGCCAGCTCATGCCGAACGCGCCAAGCACGTACATATAGGCCTGACTCGCGGCCGAAACCATCGCCCAGTACAGGCCGAGATGAAAAATGATCTCGCCGAGAAAGTTCGGGTGGCGAATCCGGCGGTACAGGCCGGTCTCGCACCAGGCGTCCTTATTCACGGCCTTGACCGATTGCTTCTGTTGATCGGCAATCGTTTCGAAAACAAGCCCGAAGACCATGACCAGCATGGCCGGCCAAATCGTCGTCGCGATGTGTACGCTCGAGGCCGCGACCCAGGCGCTGAATGAGATGAAGAACATCAGCGAACTCGCAAAGGCCCACGTGATGATCTTGATCGGCACCGGGATCGTCTTGCTGGCCGCCGTGGCCTGCGCGGCGCGTTCCGCATAACTCGGCGACTGGTAGCGCAGCCACGTAAAGCTCGCCATGCGCAGGCCGTAGATCACGAGAATCGTGAGCAGGATGAGTGCCGGAACGGACGGCGTATAGGCCGTTTCATAAATCATCGGCAGCACGATCATGGTCATCGCGTAGCCGTAGTTAAACACGTAGACGAACTGATAAAAAATGATCGTGCAGAGCAGATGGGAGACCGCAAGCCCGATAGCCAGCGGCGTAGCGAGCAGGTCACTCGACCAGAGCCACCAGAGACTGGCCCACATGATCAACAGCATCAGTGGCATGAGCTTGCGAATCAGACCATCCACGATTTTTCTCCTTACAGTGATTTGCGCCCGTTCGCGTCGAGTCGCGCCTGGGTTACGAGCGCGCCGATCATGTCGCCCTCGACGTTGACGGCGGTGCGTAGCGTGTCAAGCGGGCGTTCCACGACCAACAATATGCCGATTGCCTCGAGCGGGATGCCGACGCTGAGTAACACCATTTGCATGCCGGCCATAGAGCCCGACGGCATGCCCGGCGCACCGATCGACGAGACCATGGCCATGAAGAACACCGTAATCATCCCGACCGTGCCGAGATCGATGCCGAACAGGTAGGCCAGGAACACGGCCGCGATGCCTTCGTAGAGCGCCGTGCCGTCCATGTTCATCGTCGCGCCGAGCGGGAACACGAAGCTCGACACGGTCTGCGAAACACCGAACTCGTCCTCGGCGGTTTGCATGCTGACTGGCAGGGTTGCCAAGCTCGATGATGTTGCGAAGGCGACCATGAGCGGTTTGCCCGCTTTGCCGAAGAAGCTGATCGGTCCGACGCCGGTGAAAATCTTCGCGATGAGCGGCAGCACCACGAGGCCATGCAGCAGCGTGCCGGCGATGACGATCGCGCTGAAACCGAGCAGCGAGTTCAGCAGCGTGTCGCCGCTGCGGAGCGTGACATCAAACAGAACCGCGAAAAGACCGACCGGTGTCGTGAGCACAACCCATGCAAGCACCTTGTGCAGCACGCGGTTGATGTGCTCGATCGATATGACGAGGGGGCTGTCCGGTGGTACAGCGAGCAGCAGCGCGAGGCCGATGATGAATGCATTGGTCGCGATGCCGAGGATATTGAGCTCGGCCAGCGCCGAGAACGGGTTCGTGAACGCGGTCGACAACAGTTGCTGAAAGACGCGCAGCAGCGAGCCACTGCCCTGATCGATGAACTGCGCCGGTGCGACGTAACCGGGGCTCTGGGTCATCGCCTGGATAGAGATCTGCTCGACCGTGCCGACCCATGGGTGAACGAAGAGCACGATCGTCAGGCCGATACAGATCGCAATCGCCGTCGTGCAGATATAATAGAGTATGGTGACGCTGCCGAGGGTCTTCAGACGCGTGACATCACCGATGCTGAGCAGCCCACCGATTAACGAGAAGAAAATGATCGGCGCCACGAGCATCTTCAACAGGGCCAGGAAGACGGTCTTGATCAGGAGTATCAGTCCGTAGATCGCCGGCGGCGCTGCGGCGCTGGTCCAGGCCGGGTCGCCGAATAACCGTGCAGATGCGTAGCCGAGTACGGCGGCGACGGCCACCCAGAAAGTCAGGTTTTTGGTGAGCTTCTTGACCACGTGTCCGGTAACTATAACTGGAAACCGGATCGGGAATTATTTCGCTCCGCGGGGTCCTGTACTATAGGACGAACCGACAAATGGAACCCAGAGCATGAATCAGAGCGGCGACCAGAACAAGAACTTCCCGATGATTGAGACAATCCGCGCGGCAGCATTAATCGTGCTGCATGCCATACTGATGATGACTCCGGTCCTGGCCAGCGACAACGGCGACTTATATGAGTCGGATGCCGATCGATTTCGCGTCACTGTCGATGATTCAGTCACGTTGCTGGTGCCCGACGAGGATCGCGAACTGCCATTGCGGATCGTGTATCCCGACGGAGAGGGTCCGTATCCCGTTATCGTCCTCTCGCACGGCACGTTTTCGTCGGGCAGGCGTTATGACGCTGTCGCCGGTTATTGGGCGGCGCGCGGTTACGTCGTCATGCTGCCGGATCACGTCGACGCGAACTACGGCGTGATCCCGAAGAAGAATGAGGACATGTTTCGCGTCTCCCGTCTCCGGGTCGCGGACCTCACGCTTATTGCCGATTCCCTAACGGAAATTGAAAGCCGGTTGCCGGCGCTGGCGGGCCGCCTGGACCATTCAAAACTGGTCGTGGCCGGGCATTCCTTCGGTACCCAGATCGCGATGTTCGTTACCGGCATGAGAATGAGGAACCCGACCAATGGAGATATCACCGCGAGCGACGAAACGCGCTTTGGTACGCTCATCTTGCTCAGCGATCCCGGCAAGATGGCCCTCATGCCGTCGGAGACCTGGACCGGCAGCGGCGTGCCGACCTTGCTATCGACCGGCACGGAAGATTATGGGCTCATGGGCGACGGCAGGCGGGCAACCGAGTATGAAAACGAGATTCTGTCGCGCGCGGACAATGCGTCGGTCAGCCGATATCTACTCATGATTGAGCGTGGTGATCACTATTTCGGTGGCCTCATTCACAAAGATACGGGGACCGAACCCGACCACGAGGGCCTCGCGATTTTTAACGCCATCTCGACGGCGTTCCTCGATGCCTACGTCAAGGAAGATCAAGACGCTCGCGAATTCCTGCAGGCCGTGGATTTGCAGGCGGAAACGCATGGACGCGCTGCCCTGACGAGCCACGGCAGTGCAATGCAGAGTAACGACTAGAAGTTGATGCCATGATCACCTATTTCTACTGGGCGGTCACGATCGCCGCAAGCTTCGCGGCCGTCTACCTGTTCGCCGCGAAGTTCGGCAACTTGAAGGGTGCCGTTATTAGCGCCGCACTGATCCTCGGTCTGAGCTGGGTTGCATACACGTTTTACTTCCAGCAGATTTTCGTCAAACGCTGGGGCGGAGTCATGTCGATCACTGTGCCCGAGGGCCAGCGGCATCTTCAGGCGACCTGGAAGGAAGACAACCTCTGGATCGAAAATTACGATCCGGCCACCAACGAATGCATATTCTCAGAGTATTCGAAGGGCAATTTGTTGCAGGGCAAGGTCACGATCAGGAATTGTAATCCTCTGAATCAGTAACCTCCGGATCAAATTGTGGGAGCCAGTTCACTTAGAAGGAGCTCTGGTTCAGGTAATTTGGTGGTCTCTGGATCAGGGTTTGGAACGGGAGGCGGGGCTGAGCGGTGAGCAGAACACGAGCGTTTCTGATTCATCTGACTATCAGCGCGACCGTGGTCGGCGCCGTATTCGCGGTCATCTTTTTTATCTGGTACCCGGACCCGTACTTCCGGATCGCCGGAACGGCGAACGTCGTTCGGATCCTGATCGGCGTCGACCTCGTGATTGGTCCGCTGATGACGCTGATTCTGTTCAAGTCCGGCAAACCGGGCCTGATCTTCGATCTTTCGCTCATTGCGATCGTGCAGATTGCCGCGCTCGTGTACGGTACAAACGTGATCTTTCAGGAGCGTCCGTATTTCGTCGTGTTTGCCGTCGACCGTTTCGTCGTGGTGCCCAAAAAAGACATTGATTTCGATCTGATACCGAGCGACGAACTGAAGGATAAGCCCTGGCGTGCGCCGATTTTTGTGTTCGCGAATCTGCCCGCGACGGACGAGGAGCGCTATTGGCTTTTTGAGGAGGTCATGATGGGCAAGCCCGACATCGACCGCCGGCCGGAGTACTGGAGTTCGTACGCGGAAAAAGCGGATCAGGTCATTGCGCGCGCCGATGCGTTCAGCGAATTCCGGCCGAAATCCGCAGTCGACCGTGAGAAGATCGAACAGGCACGGCAACGCCATGCGAACGCTGATCAGCTCGTCTACCTGCCGATCATCGCCAACGAGCTCGTTTATTCGGTGCTGCTCGACCCCGAGACCAAGCAACCCGTCGATTTCATCGACGTAAACCCATGGGAGCAATCGTCCGCGGGCACGCATGTTCCGCAGACGGGGTAAGCTGGTACACCGGTGAAGAGCGGGGGCTCGCCCGGTATTTCAAATATACTCGACTGCCAGGGCGGTCGTTATCACCGGTGACGCCGCAAGACCGGTGGGTTGGATTCGTTTATCTGGGAGGAGTGGCCGATGCGTCGAATTAGTTTTTTTCTCTGTGTAGGCGCGATGCTTCTTGTTTGCGCGGTTCAGGCCGACGATCTGGCCGATATCCTGGTCGCGGCCGAGAACGACAATATGAAAGCGCAGATGACCCTCGGCGGCATGTATGAGATTGGTCTCGGGGTTGCACGCAATGACACGAAATGTGCTTACTGGTGGCAGCGCGCTTCCGACCAGGGGCACCTGAACGCGACCAAGGCGCTCGGCTCGATGTATTTCAGCGGGCGTGGCGTGCCGCAAGACTATGAGAAAGCCATGTCGCTGTATTTGAAAGCCGCGAATCAGGGCCATCCGCACGCGATCAAATACGTTGCATTAGGCTATACGCGCGGCCTGGGCCTGCCGCAGGACGATGTAAAGGCGGCAGAATGGGCGGAAAAAGCGCGGGAACTGGGCGGCCCCGATGCCGACGTCGTCTTCCTGGAGTCTTTTCAGGCCAGGGAAACGGAGCCGCAGACGGATGACGAGTTGTTCGCGGAATTTCTCAAGCAGGCCGAAAAGGGAAATAGACGGGCCTTCTTTTACATGGCCGCGGCCTATCTTTCCGGCGTCGGTACGCCGCAGGATTACTCGGAAGCGATGAAATGGATGCGGCAGGCAGCCGCGCTGAATCTCTCGTCCGGCGTTTCGGACCTCGGCTTGTTGACGCAGCTCGGCCAGGGCACGCCCGTGGACCGGGTCGAAGCGCAGAAGCTGCACTACGTCGCCGAAGCGCTGCGGCCGCACGAGGGTAGTTTTTTGAGCGAGATCAACGCGCGGTACATGACGGAAGCCGAACTGGCCGAGGCGCGTGTGCGGGCGGACGCCTGGTTGGAGACAATGAATTAGGCCACATCTTTACCGCGGAAGTGACGCATGACTACTCTTTGAGTAGCTGACCGTCGCGGTTTCGATCGTATTGTCTCTGGCCAAGGCTATTCGCGCCGTGGATAGGCCGGCTTTTCGCGAAAAGACTCTGGAACTTTGCTTCGGCATGGCAATCAAACTCCGCGTTTAGGTGGATCTGAAGGGGGACGAGCATGCAGCCGGAATTAGTTCACTATTTACCGATTGCTACGACTGTCCTTTCGGCAATTTTCTGCACGATATTACTCAGGCGGTATCTTGCCAAACCGACTGCGCTGTATCTTCTTTGGTGGGGTCTGGGGGTCGTGACCTACGGCATCGGCACCGCACTCGAAAGTTCGGTCACCTTATTCGGCAATTCCGTATCGCTTACGAAAGCCTGGTATATCGCCGGCGCGCTTCTGGGGGGCTACCCACTGGCGCAGGGCAGCGTCTATCTGTTGGCGAGCCGGAAGACTGCGGACAGGCTGACCTGGGTCACGTTGCCTTTCATTTGCGTCGTCGCGTTATTCGTCATCCTCTCGCCGGTGGTTCCTGGTGCGCTCGAACCGTACAGGCCGACGGGGTCAATCCTTGCCTGGGTTTGGGTTAGAGCCATGACGCCAATCATTAATCTCTATGCGGTTGCGTTTCTTGTCGGTGGGGCAATCTACAGCGCCTGGCGTTATGCGCACACGCGTGGCGCCGGTCATGGCCAGCGCGCGATCGGCAATGTTTTCATCGCCGTCGGCGGTATCCTGCCGGGCATTGGCGGCGCGATGGCGAAAACCGGAGTTATCGAGGCCCTCTATGTAGGAGAATTTATCGGTCTGATACTGATCTGGATTGGTTTCGTGATTAACGTCAAAGCGCCGCGTCCGGTGGCTTCGCAACCGGCGACGGCTCAATAGCCATGTTTCGCGCGTTCACTGTTGGCGGCCGGCCGCTGGAGGGCCGGGAAGGTGTGTGTATGCCGCAGCCGCATCATCGATAGAAGATATGCCGGCCGATTTTCGCGACCGGTTGCTTCGTCTGCGCCCACCGGGGCTCGATATTCCGGGCATGATAAAACAGCGCGCCGTGCACTCGGGGTGCTTCCTGATTGTCGTATACGGCGGTCGCCGCCGCCATCGCCCGTTGCCAGGGAATACCTTTCTCCGGCCGCGCTGTCGAGTCGAGTTCCGTCCACGAGAAGGCACCCACATATCGTCGGCGTATCACATCCCATTTTTTTTCGTGGACAACTTCACAGACCGTATCGGGAAAACGTTTCGATGCGAGGCGGTTCAGAGTCACTTCGGCGACTGCTAACTGACCCGCTATCGGTTCGCCGCGCGCCTCGAAGTAAACATTCCGCGCAAGGCAGGTGATATCGGTGAGGCGCCGCCGCTCCAGTTCGGCGCGAATTCGATCCGCATAGGCGAAGTGGAGCAGGCCACCCAACACGATGAACGGGAGTGCTGCCGCCAGGAAGAAGCTCGGATTTTCTTTCCTCCAGATGCAGGCGTAATAGCACAGGTCACGCCGCCAGTCGTCGATCCGCAAGGCGGCGGGCGATAATCGAAATCTCCAGAGCAGGGACCTGAACATACGCGAAAATCCATCTGTACGCGGGCTGCACTGAAAAAATTGTATCTCGTTCGGAGAATTGACATGATTGGCCTACGTCACAAACAGCCGAGATCAGCGTTACTCACGTGGTTCAAGGTATTATGAAAAATCGCTTTCTGTCACTGAGTTTCACCGGAAGGAAATCGACGGCATCATGAGCGGCAATGCCGGGACCGCGTTCGGTTACTGAGATGAGCAACGACAACGACAAGACTTCGATTGACCGCCGCGAAGCACTGGCGCTCGTGTTAGCGCTCGGTGGTTTCATGACCGCGTCGAATCGCGCCGCGGCGGCGGCGCCGGATGAGGTGTTCAATGCAATCGACGCCGTGCTCCGGCAGACCCGTGAAATCTGGAACAGCCAGGACTTCGCGCGCCTCAAGGAAGTCTGGGATGCGGACGACCCGGAACCCTGGTATGTGCCGGAGGAAATCGAGACACCGTTCTATACCTGGCCGCAGATCGAGAAGTACTGGAATCCTGGACGCAAGGTTCTGAAGGGTTTTCGCTGGGATTACAGCAATCTGCGCGTCAAGCAGCTCGCGCCCGATCTCGCGCTGGCGATCTTCGATCACTTTTACGAAATCGAGCTCATATTCGGCCCGCAGGGGCCGACGGCCGGTTTCGACCGCGTGATCACGCTGTTTCGCAAGAAGCCCGAAGGCTGGCGCCATATTCTTTACGCGCAATGCCCGCTCGGGCCCGAAAACTATGTCAGGGCGCTGCGCAAGGAAATCGTCAGGCCTGACTTCGAGGAGTTTCGCGACAACCTCTAACGAACCACAAAGCGAGCTGCCATGAATGAACAGAAAGAAAAATCAGCTGGCATTGCAGCTACGTCCACCCTATATCCGGCGTGCGACTCAAATTTGCTGGCCGAGATCGACGCGGTATTGAAACGTACCGAGGAGATCTGGTTGGCGCAGGAGTGGTGGCGTTTGCCAGAGGAAATCTGGGATCGCGACGATTCGACGCCGATGTACGTGGCTGAGGAACGGTACGACGTCATGATCGGCTGGGATGTCCTCGACGAATACATCTTCCCGAAGAAGAAGGGGCTCGATGCGTTCCGCTGGGGCTACTCAAATCTCTGGGTCAAGAAACTCGCGCCGGGTGTCGCGCTCGCGCTCTATGATCATTGGTTCGAGATCAAGATCAAAACGCCGGGACCGATCGGCACGCCGCGGCACGGTTTCGATCGCGTGCTGTCGATTTTCAACAAGAAACCGGACGGCTGGCGCCAGAGCCTCTACGCGCAATGCCCGCTCGGGCCCGACACGTACGTACGCGCCATGGCCGAGAAGTTGGTGCAGGCGGATTTCAACGAGTTCTACGATCGCATCAAAAACCGCGATATCAACGATCCGCGCCTGAAGTAGACTTGCACTTCATGCTTAACCTGCCGCTAAAACTACTGCGTAAACCATGAATTCCGTACCGATCCGCCCGTATTTTCTGCTCGGGGATTTTCTCGCCAATGTCTGTATCGGGGCCCTGGTCGGTTTCGTCATATCGGCCCTGATCGGCCCGGCCTGGCCCATGATTGTGGCCATGGCCGTCGGTATGGTGCTCGGCATGTTCATGGCGCTCATCGTCGGCCTGCTGCTGTTTTTCCGTTACTTCGGCGCCATGGAAGTCATGTTGCCGACGATGTTCTCGGGCATGCTGGCCGGCATGTGTATCGCCATGGCCGCGGCGGTGGCGCCGGTCTCCGGCGGCATAGCGGCCCTGACCGGCGGCGTCATCGGCCTCGTGACCGTGCTCGCGATCTATCTGGCCCATTACGGCATCAACGGGCGGTTTCCGACCTGAGGGGCGACGACGTGATGAGTGCCACACAGAAGAAATGGGACCGCGCCGCGCGCAGCTATGATTTCATGACCGGGTTCGGGCCCGACAAGCGCTGGGCGCCCTATAAGAAAGCGTTATTTTCCGACATGCGGGGCCGCATCCTGTTTCTCGCGCTCGGCACCGGGCTCGATATTCAGTTTTTTCCGCCGGGTCAGGACATCACCGCGATCGATATCAGCGAGAAAATGATCGCGAAGGCCACGGAGCGCGTGCAGGCTTACGACGGCGATCTGAAGGTCATGCAGATGGACGTGCACGAACTCGCGTTCGAAGACGCGACGTTCGATCAGGTCTATACATCGTGCACGTTCTGCTCCGTGCCGGATCCGATCGGCGGGTTGACGTCATTGCGGCGCGTAATGAAACCCGGCGCCGAATTGGGCATGTTCGAGCACACGGGCAGCGCGTATTTTCCGTTCCGGCAGATGTTCGACCTTATGAACCCGTTTTCGAGTCGCGCCGGACCCAGCGTTAATCGACCGACGGTCGCGAATGTCGAGGCGGCCGGATTCGAGATTTGCGAAGTGCGGCATGTCTATCTCGACGTCGTGAAAACGATTCAAGCCGTAAAACCTTCCGGCTGATCATGGGGAACGTGTCATGCGGGTGATGGAACTGAAGAAATTCGGCATCGAGAACCTCGAACAAGTCGAGACCGATAGGCCGGAACCCGGCGCTGGCCAGGTCCTCGTCAAGTTTGGCGCGGCCTCGATCAATTACCGTGACTACCAGATCGTGAAGGGCGAATTCGCGCCGAATCAGCCCCTGCCGATCGTGCCGTGCTCGGACGGCGCCGGCGAGATCGTCGCGGTTGGCGATGCCGTCACGCGCTTTAATCTCGGTGACCGGATCGCACCGCTGTTCTTTCCGAACTGGCTGACGGGGCATGCCCACGGCGATGTTCGCGCGGTGTCCTCGGGTCTTGAGACGCCTGGCGTGCTGCGCGAATACGGCGTCTACGATCAGGATGCGATCGCGCACATTGCGCCGCACCTGACGGACCAGGAGGCGGCCTGTTTCCCGTGCGCGGGCCTGACGGCCTGGACCTGCCTCGACACGCTGTCGCATATACAGGCCGGCGATAGCGTACTCGTACAGGGCACGGGCGGTGTCGCGCTGTTCGCACTTCAGTTCGCCAAGGCGCTCGGTGCGGCGGTCATCATCACATCCGGCAGCGATGCGAAACTCGAGCGCGCTCGCGCGCTCGGCGCCGACCATTGCATCAATTACCTGACCACGCCCGACTGGGGCGAGCAGGCACGCGTCCTGACCGGTGGCCGCGGCGTGGATGCCGTCGTCGAGATTGGCGGCACGGGTACGTTGCGCCAGTCGATTGTGGCCATCCGCCGGGGCGGGCACATCACGATCGTCGGCTACCTGGCCGGCATCGATCTCGGACTCAACGTATTCGATTTGATCGAACGCAACGCGAACCTGCACGGCGTCAGCGTCGGCAATGCCGAAGGCTTTGCGCAAATGATGAATTTCGTCGCCGAGCACGGTCTGCAACCGGTCATCGATAAAACCTATGCATTTGAAGACGCGGGCGCGGCACTCGGCGATATCGCGAAGGGCGCGCATTTCGGCAAGCTCGTCGTGACTGTCTGAGAACATGGGCGTGCTCCACCGCTCGCTCCGGCTGCGGGAATCAAAGGAACGCGCGCTCGTGCTCGAGGCCATGGGCGTCGAACATGAACTCGAGCGTGGCGTCGTCGGCTGGCGCATCGTCGTGCCGCGTCACGAGGAGCGCCGGGCGCTCGAGCAATGGCGCCTGTACGATCTCGAAAACCGGGGCCGCTTGCCGGCGGGGCGTTTCGAGCCGGGCCACGCGGCCGGCACCGTCGTGAGTGCGATGTGCTGGGCCGGGTTGTTACTCCTGATGTTTGTCGTCGAGATGCGCCACGAGTTCGGTCTCGACTGGGTCGGTGCGGGCCGGCTCGATGTCGCTGCGATCCGCGCCGGCGAGTGGTGGCGCGCGATCACGGCACTGACCCTGCACGTCGATGCACCGCACCTGATCGGCAACATCGGCTTCGGCGCGGTCTTCGGCATCCTGCTCGCGCGCGAGATCGGCAGCGGGCTCGCCTGGCTGCTGATCCTGGCGGGTGGCACGGCCGGCAATCTGATGAATGTCGTCGTGCAAAGGCCGACGCACACAGCCATCGGCGCATCGACGGCCGTGTTCGCGGCGCTGGGTTTGCTCGCGGCCTACCTCTGGAGTGGGCGCCGGCTGATACACAACACCTGGGCCCGCCGCTGGGCGCCCGTGGTCGGTGGCATCGTGATGCTGGCCTGGTTCGGCACGGGGGGTGAACGCACGGATATCGTCGCGCATCTGACGGGTTTTCTGGCCGGCTTCGGAATCGGCGCTGTGCTCGGTCGCACGCTCGCGCCGGGTAAGCCGGGGCACAGGGTCCAATGGTTACTCGGCGGTGTCAGCCTGCTTTGCGTCGCGCTGGCCTGGGGCTTCGCCTTCGGACTGACGGTGAATTAATTCTGCGGCACCGGCGGCTGGATCGGGAATTCCTTAAAAATAATTTTGACGGCCCCGTCGATTTTTTCCTCGAGATTATTCAACACCTCGTCGGTGATGCGTCCGACGACGGTGCCTTCCCAGACGATTTTACGGCTCTGCGCGTCAACGACGTCGATATTCAGGGTGCCCTCCGTGTACTGCGTGACCTGGGTCTCATAAGCTGTGCCGTAGCCACCCATGCCACCGTAGTACGGATTCCGGTAGCCGTAATAGGCGCTGGTTGTCGGTACGCTGCGCGAGCGGATCTTTTCCTTGGTGTGGATGTAGAAATTGATCTGCAGTTGCGGGTCTGGTGCATAGTCCAAACCGCGCAGACTCATTTCCTGTGCCACCGCGACTTTCAGGAAGTTGGTCACCATCGATTCGTATTCTTCATTGTCCGTCGATAGTTTGTCGAGGAATCCGAAGGTCCGGTATTGATTGAAATCGACGTTCGGGTCGGCGGTCGAAAATGTCTTCGGGGTGGTCGCGCAGCCACCGAGGAGCAACAGCGCGAGCGGCAAAAAAACGCGATCGAATGAATTACAACGCATTGTTTTCATTATAAATACTCCTCTGGAATGCTTATTGTTGCGATGACAGTAGTGCAATGATTCAATGCCTGTCAACCCTGTTCGTGTCACGTTGTGCCTTGCCGGTGCACGTCAGTTAAGGAGTCCGAGACCGATGAGATGCTACCGTTGCGGCGAATCTTTAACGCATCTATCGCTGCCGCTGTTGCGCATGGAGGAATGTCCGTCTTGCACCGTGCCCCTGCATGTGTGCCGCATGTGCATGTTTTTCGATCCGCACGTGCCCAGGCAATGCACGGAAGAGGATGCCGATGAAGTCAAGGTGCAGGATAAGGCACGCGCGAATTTCTGCGACTATTTCAAACCCAGCGACAGGGCGTTCGACGGTTCATTTTCGGCCGCCGAGGCCAAGGCGAAAGATGAACTCACGGCCTTGTTCGGCGGCGACGCGGGCGAGACCGAAAACGACGACTCTGTCAGTGACGCCGATAAGCTGTTTAAATAGCCAGCCACGTTAACGCCGGTGAGATTGATGTCCGATATGTTGAAATTTATTACGGTGGTTTTCGCAGGCCTGGCACTCGCCGCCTGCGTGAGCGTGAATATGCCACCCGTGACCGACGCGCCGACTGGCGCATACCTCGCGGGCAAAGTCGTCTGGCACGATTTGCTGACGGACGAGCCCGAGGCGTCGCGGCGCTTCTACGGAGAATTGTTCGGTTGGGAGTTCGAAGAGCTCGGCCTGCGCGTGGGTACGTTCCGCAGCATCAATTACACGCTGATCCGGCACCACGGCCGGTTGATCGGCGGCATGGTTGATACCAGCCGCCTGAACCGGGATCGCGAAGTCGACATTTCCCAATGGATCGTGCTGCTCTCGGTCGAGGATATCGACCAGGCGGTGGCGACGCTCAGTGAGGCGGGCGGCACGGTTTTCACGCCGCCGACGGATCTCGCCGACCGCGGCCGGATCGCGGTCGTGGCCGATGCACAGGGTGCGTTATTCTCGATGCTGCAGACGCGGGACGGCGATCCGGCCGATACCGTGCCCGGTATCGGCGATTTCCTCTGGGATGAGCTCTGGGCCGCCGACGTGGAGCAGGCCACGGTGTTTTATCAGCGGCTCGCGAATTACGATGCAGAGAACCGTTTCGTCGAGGACGACTCAGCCGGTGACCAGAGTTCGGGCTATCGCGTGCTGAGCACCAATGGCACGCCGCGCGTCGGTATTCTCGCCAACCCGGTCGAGGGGCTGCAGCCGGTCTGGGTCACCTATATCCGGGTTGAGGATCCGGCCGCAGTCACGGCCAAGGTCAATGCGCTCGGCGGGCAGATCCTGCTCGATGCGCAGCAACGGGACATCGGCGGGCGGGTCGCGTTGATCGCCGGGCCGTCCGGGGAGGGCATCGCGCTGCAAACCTGGGATCCTGAAGCCCTATCGGCGGGCGATTAATATAAGGAGTTCGACATGCAGATTTTAATACGCGCCGCCAAACTCGTTCTCGTGCTGTGCCTGTTACTCACACTATCGGGCTGCGAAGACCCGCAGGTCTACGGCAGCATCGGCGTATCGAGTGGGTACAGTTCCTACGGGGGCTATGGGCGTTACGACAGCGGGCCACGCATGCACGGCAGCATCACGGTCGGCGGACGCATTCGCTAGACGGGCGATTAATGGGGTCTGACCCCATTTATCTGAAGACGTCGCCGAGCACGGTGACGCGGTGCATCTCGCGCGGCTCGGTGTAGTCGCGAACGGCATAGTGCACCGTGCAGCGGTTGTCCCACATCGCGATCGAGTCTTTCTCCCAAAAAAATCGGCACTGGAGCTCTTTCCAATCGAGGTGCCTGAAAAACATGTCGAGCATCGCGTCGCTCTCGCGCGGGGTCAGACCGACGATGTGGGTGGTCGTCAGTTCGCTTATATATAAGAGCTTCTTGCCGGTCTCGGGGTGCACCTTGACGAGCGGCTGCTCCACGGGCGGCGCTTTCTGAAACGTCTTCCAGTACTGCTCGGCCCCACCCTCCTTCTGCAGTTCCTGGCGCCGGTACGTCTTCGTGACGTCGTGTACGGCGACCATGTCCGCGATGATTTCTTTCATGCGTTCCGACAGCGTGTCGTAGGCCTTATAGAGATTGACCCACATCGTGTCGCCGCCGCGCGACGGGATCTGTACGCCGCGCAGGATCGCCGCGAGCGGCGGATCGTTCGTGTAACTCAGGTCCGGATGCCACGAGTTCGCGAGGCGCAGCATATCCTTTTCGCCCGATTCGGCCCGGAGACGGATAATCTCGTCGTGCCCGGGCAGGCTCGGGATAAACGGGTGAATGTGCAGGTCGCCGAAGCGTTTCCCGAATGCAATCTGCCGGTCGGGCGTGATGTCCTGGTTCCGAAAAAAGATCACGAGGTTTTCGAGCAGGGCCTGCTTGATCTCGGCAAAGGTCTCGTCATCGAGATCTTCGGCGAGGTCCACGCCGTGAATCTCGGCGCCGAGGGAGCCCGAGATGGGCCGCAGCGTTAATCTTTTATATGGCATCGAGATACCCTTGTTGCTGGCCTATACGCTATCTTTACTTGGGGCTATTTTAACTGGGCCTATGTTACTTGGCTCACGCCGCTCAGGGTAGAATCTTGAGCGCGTTGGCCCAAAACAGACAGGCGAGACCCATGCCGGACAGTTCGGAGCTCAGAAACACCCGCGACCGCTGGGGGCTGATAGCCCGTGGCTTCCACTGGACCGTGGTCACGCTCGCGATCATCCAGATCCCGCTCGGGTTCTATATGGTCGAGGTTTACGAGTTCTACACCGAAACCTATGCAGACGACCGCTTGCCGCTCGTGCTGCTGACGTCGATGGTCCACCACACGATCGGTCTTAGTGTCCTGATCATCGCGACCTTGCGCTTCGGCTGGCGCGCCGCGAATCCGGCACCGGACCTGCCGGTGAATCTCGCGACCTATCAACGTTACCTCGCGCGGACCACGCACGTGTTCCTGTACCTGTTGATGTTCGTCTACCCGCTGACGGGCTGGGCCGCGCTGTCGGCCTATGAAGGGGAATTTCCGATTTACTTTTTCGGTTGGGACGCCGTGCCGCGCATCATGCCGCAGGTCGCCGAGGGTGAGGCCTTTGATTACGAGTTCTTCGCCGATATCCACCGCCTCGGCTGGCGGGTCGGCGCCGGGCTCGTCGGCTTGCACGTTATCGGTGCGCTCTGGCACCAGTTCGTCGCGAAGGATGGCGTCCTGCGTCGCATGTGGCGCGGTACGGCGTCCTGAACCGGCGCGTCAGTCGGGGTCACGCGTCAACGGCACGAAGATGACCGGCAGGATGTCGCGGGCCGTAATCTTTTCATCGGCGCCTTTTTCGACAAGCACGAGTTCCTGTGCGCCGAAGCGGCGACGGACCGGGATGAGCATGCGTCCGCCGGGTTTGAGTTGCGCGAGCAGCGGCGGCGGCAGTTCTTCGGCAACGGCCGCGACAATGATCGCGTCGAACGGCCCGTGCTCGGGCCAGCCGTGGAAGCCGTCGCCGATGCGCGTCATCACGTTGTCATAGCCCAGCCGCTCGAGGCGAGCTTTCGCCTCCAGGCCGAGCGGCGCGACGATTTCTATCGTATAGACCGTGTCGCAAAGCTCGGCCAGGATCGCGGCCTGGTAGCCGGAGCCCGTGCCGATATCGAGCGCCGTGCAACCCGGCGGCAAATCCAGCAGGTCGGTCATGATCGCGACGATATAGGGCTGCGAGATTGTCTGGCCGTAGCCGATCGGCAATGGGCGGTTTTCATAGGCGTTTCGTTGCAGCGCTCGGGGTATGAATTCATGACGCGGCACTGTTGCCATGGCGTCCATGACCCTCGGGTCGAGCGCGTCCTTGCCCAGATGCGCACTCGTGCGCCGGACGTCGGCCTCGATTTCGCGCATGAGTGTCCGGCGTGCCTCGGCGTATGGATTGTCCGCACCTGCCGGTGATGTTTCATCGCCGTAGGCACAGGCCGATACCACTGCCAGCACTGCCATAATGCAGGCCGGTCGGATTCGGAGCAGGCTTTCTTCACGAATGATGTTCACGTGCATGTTCTCTGCAGCTTGCCGTCATTGTAACCGGCTGCGATATAATTTTGAGCGTGATTCGAACCCTGATAATAAGCTTGATCGGGCTCGCACGGGTCGCCGGTGCGGCCACAGATATCGGCGATTACGACCGCGAGCTCTGCGTGACGGCCCAGCGCATGCTGATAAACGCGGACGGCGCCGAATACGCGGACGCTTTTTCGATCGCCATCGAACGCGCTTCTGCCGGGGCTTTCGGCATCGAGCATATGACCATCGATGCGGCGACGCGCGTTATCAACGTCCCGATGACGACCGTAACCGTCATGGTCGATGGCAATGGCGACAAACTCGCGACGCATGTGGGCTGCAAGATGGCGAACCGCGACCGCGTCAACGACGTTTTACAGCTCGGTTTGTCCGGCGCGCCGCGCAGTTGCCGCGATGTCAACGAGCGAACTTATCGGCGCGCCCTCGCGTCATTATCGCCCGAGCAGCGGAGCCGGTATCACGAGGCCGGCCGGCCGCTGCGTTTCGTCGAAGACTATAAAGCGAGCGCCGGCGGCGAGTGGTTGCCAACGGTCGTGAACGATTTCATCGATCCGATCGACGGCGAAGGCGGCGCCGGCTATCTGCAGGTGCAGGCGCCGTCGGTGCAGGTCCCCTGGGACCCGGCCGATCGTAAATGGTTCAATGGCACAAATCATTGCAAGCTCGTCACGCTAGCAGCCATGCGGCGCTGGATGACGGGCGGCGCGCTGACGGGCGCGACGATTCTGTTTCCGCGGCACAAGGCACAGTGCACCGAACCGTCATCGCGGAGTTCGACGGTTGGCAGCTGCGTGTTTTATTTCGGTCCGGCCGAATCGATGTTCTGCCAGGACTATAGCGGGTGGGGCTGGTCGCCTGAATCGGCGCGGGCGGAATGCGCGATCCGCTACGCAAACAAGTTGGAGTGGCTCTCGGCGGAGAAGGGATATAGCGGTACCGGCGGCGCGTTCAATCCATCGAGTTGCATCACGCGAGATTCGACGATCGAGTCTTTCGGCACCTGCGTGTTCCATTGCAACGCCGAGAACGAATCACTCTGGCATGTGCTCAGCAGCACGCCGTCCGGCCTGCTGAGCGAGGGCATGGCCCGTGTCTGCGATCTTTTCATGCCGGCCAATCGTTAGAGTTCCTGAATCACGCGCGGTACCTGGGATCCTTGCTCAACAGGTGGTCGCCGGAGCCTGTGACACGGGCTTGCGATATCCAGTCACTCATAGACTCGCAAATAAGCTTAAGCGGCTGGCGCCGCCGATTCTCCCGTGAAGAGGGCTGGTTTGGAAATCGATACCCACGGCAAACGTTTCGGACCGGTCTGGCTGATGCCGGGCGTCAGTGGCCTCAATGCCTCGGCGTTCCTGCTGGCCTCCTTTATCGGTATCGGGTTTTTGACGTTCATCAATATCGGCCAGGCCTACATCCTGAATGAGCACCTTGGCATTCCGCGCTCCGAGCAGGGCGTGATCACCGGCAACCTGGCGTTCTTCAGCGAAATCGTCGTGCTATCGCTGGTCGGCGGAATCGGAGTGGTGTCTGATCGCATCGGCCGCCGGCCGGTTTTGACGGTGGGGCTCATGGCGATGGCGATCGCTTATGTTTTGTATCCGCTGGCCACATCTGTGTCTGAACTGACGGTCTACCGAATGATTTACGCGGCCGGCATGGCAGGCGCCACCGGCATGCTCGGGACGATCGTGAATGATTATCCGCAGGATATTTCGCGGGGCAAGATGATCGCGATCGGCGGGATATTCAATGCGTTCGGAATCCTTTTTGTGAATGGCGGAATCGGAAGGTTGCCCGATATTTTTGTGGCGCAAGGGTTCGACGGCGTCGCAGCGGGACGTTATACGCACTGGGTCGCCGCCGCAATCCTCATTCCTTCGGCTATCCTGCTGTCGTTTACGCTAAAAGGCGGCACGCCGGTCCGCAGGGAGGAGCGCCCGCCGGTCTCCTTATTGATAAAAAGCGGCCTGCGCGCGGCGAAAAACCCCCGCATCGCATTGGCGTACGTGTCTGCATTTGTCGCGCGCAGCGACTTGGTCATCATCGGAACGTTCCTTATTTTGTGGGGCACGGTGACCGGCGTCGATCAGGGTCTGACTACGTCTGACGCGATCAAGAGCGCAACGATGCTGTTCGTGATCGCGCAAGGCGCCGGGTTGCTATGGATGCCGGTGATGGGCTATATCATCGATCGGGTGGACCGGACGACGGCTCTTGCGATCGGCGCGTCGTTCGCCGCGGTCGGTTTCGGCTCGATGGGCTTGATCGACGATCCGCTGGACCGAAGCTATTTGCCGCTGTTCGTTTTGCTCGGTGTCGGTCAGGTCAGCTGCTTTTTTGCATCACAGGCATTGATTGGCCAGGAAGCGCCGACTGAAAAGCGCGGCTCGGTGATCGGAGCATTTGGATTATGTGGCGCGTTTGGAATCTTGATTTCGACGTTTATCGGTGGCCAGTTATTCGACGGATGGATGCGCGCGGGTCCGTTTGTGCTTGTCGGCGCGGCGAACGTGGTTATCCTCGTATTGGCGATCGCGGTCCGGTTGCGGGATGGTCGTCAGCAGAGTCTCACAGCGTAGAGCCTGAATAACTCGAGTAACGAAGGATCAAAAGATCATCTGTGGATATCGACATTATTCTTGAACCCGATGTCACGCCGGCCCAGATGGCGGAACTGGCGGTGGAGGCGATGTACATTGGCTTTGTCGGGCATCAATCGGGTTGATGCCCGCCGCGCTTATAGAAACATCGCCGGCAGCGTGACCAGCGGAATGGCCAGCGCCACGAGCATCAGGACGATCTCGTCCCGATGGTCGAAAACTGCGTTGTCGTTGAGTGTGAACATGTTGATCTCCTCTGGTTGATGGTGAGCATCTTAAGAGGAGCGCAGGGCGCAATCATCTCAGGGCGGTAACAGTTTGTATCAAATTGTCACTGTCCTAACCATTTGAAAAATAAGATCTAATCGTTATATTTGTATTTCGGCCCCCAGCCGTTTGGGCCCTCCGGAAACAGGTCGAGCAGGTGGTATTGCCTCGGTTTTGTGGACGGTTTCGTTAAGCCCTTAATGTCCGTTCCTCGTACTGCACGGGGCTGATATTGCCGACGTATCCATGCCGTCGCTCTCGGTTGTAGA
>Ga0114949_10000153_pt1 | contig 31282 bp, 29 predicted proteins | sample N074metaG_FD_83505 | JGI IMG/M metagenome (GOLD analysis project Ga0114949, IMG submission 83505) | Deep subsurface microbial communities from Kermadec Trench to uncover new lineages of life (NeLLi) - N074 metaG | ecosystem: Environmental > Aquatic > Marine > Ocean trench > Sediment | place...
GCGAGCGCGACGAGCAGCAATGCACCGAGCCCGGCGAATACGAGTCGCGCCGAATGGTGTTTGCCGTCGCCCGGCCTGCGGCCGGTACGCGCGGCAACCTCGGCCGGCGAGCCGGTCCTGACGGCGCGCGAAACGGGCTTGATAACATCGCCGCCGGTATCCGCGAACTCGGCGACATCGCCAGCGAGCGGATAGTCGGCGCACACTTCCTCCAGTACCGAACGAACGGCGCCGATGCCGGCCGGCCTGCGCTCGGCGGTCTTGTCCAGCATGGCGTGTACGACCTGGAGCATCGGCTCGGGAATCTGCTGGCCCGCTCCGTCCCGTGTCAGGGCTTCGGGCTCCTCTTCGCGAATACGGGTTTCGGTCACGCCCGGATGAAACAGGGGCGCACCCGAAAGTAATTCATAGAGCAAGGCCCCGAGCGAATACACGTCATCGGCCACGGCGGCCGGCTCACCCGCAAGCTGCTGGGGACTCATGCTCGGCAAGGAACCGCCGCCGCGAAGATCCGCCGACGGTGGGCCGCCCGCGATCGCCGCCGCAATACCAAAGTCGCTCAGATAACAGACCTCTTCGTGATTACGCAGCACATTGGATGGCTTCACATCGCGATGAATAATGCCGGACCGATGCGCATATTCGAGTGCGTCGCAAACCATCAGCGCCTGATGCGCAATGAACTGAAACGGCGCACCACGACTGGCGACGAGTGTATCGCCGTCGATGTACTGCATCGAGATAAAGTAGTGCGAATCGCTGGCATGAAAATCATGGACCCTGACGATGTTGGGATGCACAAGTGTTCGCGCTTTGCGACACTCCTGCCTGAGTAAATCAACGAAGGAGGGCTGGCTGAAAGTCTGACTCAGCAGCTTTAACGCCACTTGCTCATCGAGTTGCAGATCCCGGGCCAGCCAAATTTCACCCATGCCGCCACTCCCCAATTGGCGGATGAGTTCGAAGCGTTCGTCTAAGGTCAGCCCGGGTGAAAGCCCTTGCATGGAATCTTGCGGTTAATCGGAAGCCTGCGGATCTTGAGAGATCGGGTTGGCCTGAGTCACGAAACCGGTTTCCGAAGCGTAAATTTCCCGTAACAGCCGGCGCCATTCACGATATTTCTCTTCTACCGTGCCGGTCAAACGCCGGGTCTGGCCCTCGACTTCGACGATCAGCGGCTCCGCTTCAGAATCGAAAGACGACCCAAGCTCCTTCAGAGATTCGCCATGCAGATTCGCTTCGGTCGATTTCGCGAATCCGCTTCTGATACCCTCAAAACCACCAAGCAGTGCCGTGTTCGTAATGGCCGAATTACCGCCGCCGTTTGCCTCGTAGGCGACTGCACCCAGGATTGCGGCGAGCCCGAGCAACTGGCGCATGCGGGCGGAACGCTTCAATTCCCGATAATTGATGGTTTCCTCGCGCGACATCTTGCGCCAGTCCTCGTAAGGCGGCGACAACTCGTAATACAGTTCGGCATAATATTCATTCAGCGTGTCCACAAACGTGTATTCGCGCTCGCGCACGGCGCGCATGCGCATAAACATCGGATCGTCCTCCGCAGGTAAGCGCCGTATCCGATACTTTCCATCATGCTCTTCGAGGTGATCGGCGAATGCCGCCGGCACCAGGTCAGCCGCAAAACGCAGTTCGGCTACCGTGCGGATCGTCTGAAGTTTTCTTTCGGAAAGCCGCTCGCGCTGCGCGAGCAAGTCGTTCGCAATCTCGTTGTATATGTTCTGATAGGGGTCCTGGGTCAAATCCCGGTATTTCGAATAGGCCTTCTCGGGGATTCTCGTTCGATATGACTTGTTGAGCCACTCCTTGCCGGTCGCGTCCCACGCCCCGATGCGCAGTTTCACTTCGAGTCCGTCGGAATGGTCGACACGCCCCCAGACGAGCACGTCAACGGCCTCGGATGGCTCCGGGAGCACCCAGACCGAGCCCCACAAACCCGTCGCTTCGAGCGTCTTTTTCAAATGGTAGGGCATGTACCGCGCCTCTGCCCGGCGCACGTCCGGAAACACGAAATTCTCGGGCGCCTCCTGACCTTCGTCGACGCCCGGATCGAAAATCAGAATACCGACATCGAGCAGTGCCACCTCGGCAATTTCCGTCTCCGCCTGCACGGCCACGACGGTGTCATACTTAATGTTTCGCGACGGGGCACAGGCCGCGGCGGCGATCATCACCATCAGCAACAGGGCGACCGGCCACAATCTGCGCATTGCATTTGCCAGGCGTGTCATTTCCCGCAACATACCCATCTTAATTATTCTTTATGCCCGTGTGCTTCCGGTATTCGTCCCAGAGTGCATCGCGGATGTCCGGATCGGTCTCGGCCATCGCGGCTTCGCGAATCTGTCGCGCGACCTGATCCTCGCCGCTGCCGTCGGCAGGAATGTCCTCGGGCAGATCAGCAACCTGTCCGCCATCGCGATCCGACTCCTCGATGTCCCCGCCGCCCAGGCCACTTTGCACTCCATCCTGGCCTTCACCGGCATCCGGTCCGCTTGCCGAACCCGTCTGCATATCACCTGAACTGGTGGCGCTGCCCCCGCCCGACATGCCGCCGGAACCGGGAATACTTGCCATGCCGCCGCCCGACTGGCCCATGCCCGCGTCTCTGACAGCGCCCGCATCTCTCGATTCACGCTGCTGCGCCGAGCCGCCCGACCCCTGGCCCGTCGAGGCCATGCCGGCATTCTCGCGCCGCATTTCGTCGTCGAAGTCACCGAGCGATTTGTCGAAGACGCCCTCGAGGTCGCCTTGATTCCCGACTTCGGCGCCGCCCCCATAACCGGACGAACCCGAAGAACCCGACATGCCCGAATCGGATCCACCGGTTTCAGATGACCCGGAGGATGATTCGCCGCCCCCCGCAGATCCCGCCATGGAGCCTTGCCCACCATCCTGGTTACCGGATTGGCTCCCGGATTGCTTGCCGGATTGGCTCCCGGACTGACCCGCTCCGGTCGTCGATGGAAACGACATGCCGCCGCCCGAACTCCCGGACGAACCGCTGGAACCGCTGGAACCGCTCCCGGACGCTGGCGGCTTGGACAGTCCCTCGGGCATGCAGCCCACCAGCAGCATGGCCAGCAGCGTGACTATTGCCGTACAGCGAATGATCGTCCTTATCATGCCGGGGGGCCTGACTCATGGTTTGGCGACCTTTGATTATATCGTCGCAGGGCGCGTGCTTGGTCATTTTTTGGAACCTGGTTTCGGTCTTAAGTTCAATCACGGCACCGTTTCGTCGCAATAGGGGCAATCGCCCGAGCGCGCCACGGGGTGAGCGCCATACTGTAATACACTATGCGGCATCCGGCCGCTGAAATCCGAATCCGACCGAGCGCGGCGACGAAAATATCTCTAACACGATATCGAGCGGAAGCTGTCGCCGGTGCCCGCAAGGGGAAAGTTTATGACCGCAGATCCGCAAGGCGTCCGGCTCGGGTATATCTGGCTGCAGCCCGGTTACACGAAATTGAACGGTATGACCCTGCTGTTCATCTGCCTGACCGGCATCCCGTTCCTCGTCGTCATCAATTTCATTCAGCCGTACATTTTGACGGCGATGCTGAATTTACCGCAGGAGCAACACGGCTCCATCAGCGGATACCTCGCGATCCTGCACGAAATTATCGTGCTCTGTCTCGTCGGCCCGTTCGGCGCGCTGGCCGATCGGATCGGTCGCCGGCACCTGCTGGCCGTAGGATATATCTGCACGGCCGTCGGGCTCATGGCGTATCCGTGGGCTGACTCGACGCTGGGATTGGCACTGATTCGATGCATCTACGCCGTGGGCGCGGCGGCGATCGTCGTGACTTATTCGGCGGTGCTCGCAGATTACCCGCAGGAACGATCACGCGGCAAACTCGTGGCGATTGCCGCCGTGCTGAACGGGCTCGGCATTATCGGACTCACGGTCGTCGGCGGCAACCTGCCGGCGTTGCTCATCGCCGCGGACTTCGGCCCGCATGCGGCCGGCCGCCTTGCGATGGCGCTCGTCGGCATCGCCTGTATCGGCTGCGGGATCATCGCAGGCGCCGGGCTAAAGGGCGCCGACCGCGGCAGTGGCAGCAAGAACCGACAACCTTTCCTGCAACTTCTCCGGCAAGGCTTCGGCGCCGCGAAAAATCCCCGGATCGCGGTTTCCTATGCATCGGCGTTCGCGGCGCGCGGCGACGTCGTCGTGATCGGCACCTATGTCCCGCTCTGGGGCACGCATGCCGGCCTCGCGCAGGGCATGACTGAAGCCGAAAGCCTCGTCAAGGCAACGATCGTGTTCGTCGTCATTCAAACGGCGGCGCTGTTCATCTCGCCGCTTATCGGTATCCTGAACGACCGCATCAACCGGGTCACCGCCCTCGTCATCGGCATGGCGCTGGCCGCAACCGGATATACCCTGTTTGGACTGCAGGCCAGTCCGTTCGGCGACAACTGGGTCGCCATTGCGCTCATACTCGGCGTCGGTCAGGTCGCGGCGATCCTGGCCGGCACGACGCTCGTCGGTCAGGAGGCGGACCCGAAAATCACGGGCGCCACGATCGGCGTGTGGAGTTTCTGCGGCGCGTTTGGCATCATGCTGGGCTCATTATTGGGTGGCCTCCTTTACGATTTTTGGAAGCCCGGCGCACCGTTTCTGCTCATGGGTGCGGCGAATTTTCTCGTCATGGCCGCAGCATTGTATGTGCGCATTAAATACCGCCAATCAGAGGCCCTCAACATCGGCCGGACCGATCTGCTAGCATCCGAGAAAATCTGACGCACTCCAAAAAAAAGGACGACAACATGGCGCTAGCCGAAGTTCTGGCCGAACTCGAACCCAAGGTCGGTCAGGAAATCCATGTCAGCGACTGGATGAACGTAACGCAGGAATTGATCGATCAGTTTGCGAACGCGACTGGCGACAAGCAGTGGATTCATGTCGATCAGGTGCGGGCCGCGGCCGAATCGCCGAACGGCAAGACCATAGCGCACGGTTTCCTGACCTTGTCGCTCTATCCGCTGCTGCGCGGCCTCGTGAACGCGGATGAGCCGCTGTTCCCCGGCGTCAAGAACATCATCAACTACGGGCTGAACAAGCTTCGCTTTATCAACGCCGTTAAGGTTGGCAGCAAAATCCGCGCGCACTGTACACTCGTCGCAGCCGAAGAAGTCAAGAACAGCCTGCAGTTGACGGAACAGTACACGGTCGAAATCAAGGGTGAGGACCGTCCGGCCTGTGTCGCCGAATGCATCATGCGGCTCTACTTCTAATCGGCCTGTGGAACGCCGACCGTGGCTTCCGATCCACTCCTCGTCGAGCTAACGGGGCCTGTCCTCCGACTGACGATCAATCGTCCGGAGAAACGCAACGCGCTGAGCCTCGGCCTGCTCGACGAACTCGGCGAATCACTCACACAGAACGCATCGAATCCGGATCTCAAGTACGCCGTGATTACGGCAGCCGGCGATCGCTGTTTCGCGGCCGGTGGCGACTTGAACGAACTGGACGCGATCCGCAGCGACAGCGATGCCGAAGCGATGTCCAGGCGAGGCCGCGCGGCGCTCGACTGCGTGCGCGCATTTCCGTTGCCGGTTATCGCCGGCCTGAACGGTCTCGCGCTCGGCGGCGGCGCTGAACTCGCGTTGGCCTGTGACCTCCGGGTCGCCGCGCCGAACGCCGAAATCGGATTCCTGCAGGGCCGGCTCAATGTCACGACGGCATGGGGTGGTGGTATCGACCTCGTTGCAACGGTCGGCATGCAGGCTGCGCTCGACCTGCTCGTCACGGCCCGGCGCGTGCCGGCCGGCGAAGCGCTCTCCCTCGGAATCGTCGATCGCGTCTGCAGCGCTGGCCAGAGCCTGGAAGATTGCCTGGACGACTACCTGCAAGTCTGGCGACAGAGAAGCCCGCGCGTACTCAGAGGCTATAAGGCACTGATTGCCGGGCAAAGACGCGCCCTGCACGAACGATTAATGCAGGTCGAGCAGGCACACTTCGTAACGACGTGGACACATGACGATCACTGGGCCGCCTTGGAACAGGGCAACACGGAACGCCAATAAAACCGCGCGGCGCGCGCCCGACGACCAGGGTCCTAATCGGAGTCTTCCTGGCCGGATTCTTCCCTGAGTTCGCGCCGCAGTATTTTGCCGACCGGCGACTTGGGTAATTCAGTTCTGAACTCGACGCGCTTCGGTACTTTGTAAGCCGTCAGTCTTTCGCGGCAGAAGCTCCTGATGTCCTGGACTGTCACAGTGGCGCCGGGTCGCAATACGACAAACACTTTGACGACTTCGCGGTTTTTCTTACTCCAAACACCGATGCAGGCCGCCTCGATAACATCCGGGTGCAGCGTGACCGCATCCTCGACTTCGTTCGGATAGACGTTAAAACCAGAAACGATGATCATGTCTTTCTTGCGATCGACGATCCGGAAGAACCCTTTATCGTCCACCGTCGCAATATCACCCGTCTTCAGAAAACCATCGGTCGTCATGGCTTCGGCCGTCGCATCCGCGTCATTCCAATAGCCGGCCATGACCTGCGGACCGCGCACGCACAACTCGCCGGGCTCACCAATCGGAACCTCGTTGCCCGCGTCGTCGCGCAAGGAGATTTCCGTGCTCGGCAGCGGCAGACCGATGCTGCCCGTGAAGCCGTCTATGTCGGCAGGGTTCGAAGTCAGGACGGGCGATGTCTCCGAAAGCCCGTAACCCTCGAGCATGTGAGTGCCCGTTATTCGTCGCCACTGCCTCGCCGTATCCTCCATGGCCGCCATGCCGCCCGCCGCCGTGAGTTTGAGCGCCGAAAAATCCACACTCGCGAACTGCGGATGATTTATCAGGCTCTGGAACAATGTATTGACGCCGACAATTGCCGTAAACCGCCATTTCTTCAGTTCCCTGATGAAACCTGGCGTGTCGCGCGGATCGGTGATCAGAACATTGAGACCGCCGAGTTCGAAATAACAGAAACAGTTACAGGTTAACGCATAAATATGATAAAGCGGCAGCGCCGTGATAACGATTTCCTTACCCCGTTCGAACTCATTCGCGTACCATGTATTCATCTGGCGCACATTGGCAACGAGATTACCGTGACTCAGCATCGCACCTTTGGCGCGCCCGGTCGTGCCGCCGGTATACTGCAGACAGGCCAGGTCGGTGCCCGACAGTAATTCGGGCCGAAATTTTTCCCGCGGTGTCGTCAGAACGTCGCGAAAGGTAACGGCGCATTCGATTACATAGGGCTTGACCATGTGCTTGACGTAGCGGACCGCAAAATTGACGAGCGGACGTTTCGGAAAACCCAGCAAGTCGCCGATCTGAGTAACGATGACGGTTTCGATACGGGTCCTGGTAATAACCGCGGCCAGCGTCGACGCGCTGATCGATGCGATGACGATCGCACGCGCCCCCGCATCATTGAGTTGATGCTCGAGTTCGGACGCGGTGTATAACGGATTTACGTTGACTATCGCCAGACCGGCTCTGAGCACGCCGAATAGCGTGACGGGGTACTGCAACAGGTTGGGCATCATGATCGCAACCCGCTCTCCGCGTTCGAGCCCGGCTTCCGTCTGCAAATAACCGGCGAAACGCGCACTCAGATCGTCCAGTTCCGCGTAGGTCAGGGTATGCCCGAAATTCGTAAAGGCCGGCAACGGCCCATATTGCGAACAAGCTTTATCGAAGAGATCGACGAGCGACTCGTCGGGGCCCAGGTCCACGGTGGGTGGCACGCCGGGCGGATAATGGCTCAGCCAGATTTTATCCATATTCGTTCAGGGGCCTTCGATGCTTGGTCCGGCGAGCGCGAAACGTGCCGACGAGCCCGTTGATTGTCGCATCAGGGCCACGCCAATGCACCCGGCGCCTTTGCAGGGCCCGCGCAACGTCACCAGAGACCTCAGGTACGCTTGGCATGTGCCGCTGAATCCTGTTACGGTTTCAAGCCAAATCGTGGCATGTATGCAACGTACTGCACACAGTGTCGTGGCTAGCCAGTCGTCACGGAGTCAATTGTGGCCCGATCCAGAATTCCGAATTTCTACAAAATGACCATCGATGAACGCATGCGGGCCGTGCACGAGCGCGGCCTGCTGACGGACAGCGATTACGAGAGCCTCGTTTCGGGCGAAACCACCCTCGGTCTGAACGCCGCAGACAAGATGATTGAGAACGTGATCGGCGTACTCGGCATGCCGATCGGACTCGCCCTCAATTTTCTGATCAACAGCAAGGAATACGTCGTCCCGCTCGTCGTCGAGGAACCCTCGATCGTCGCAGCGCTGAGCGCGGCCGCAAAAATGGCGCGCGCCACGGGCGGATACACGACGACATCGACCGACCCGGTGCTGATCGGGCAGATACAGGTCATCGACGTGCCCGACATGAAACGTGCGAACGCGGCCGTACTCGCAAGGAAGCAGGAAATACTCGATCTCGCCAACAGCTTTCATCCACGCATGGTCGCGCGTGGGGGCGGCGCGGTGGATCTGGAAACGAGGAGCTACCCAATGGCGTCGACGGACGGCGAGATGCTCGTCATCCATTTGCTCGTCGATACCCGGGACGCGATGGGCGCGAACCTCGTGAACGGAATGTGCGAAGGCGTGGCTTCGCTGGTCGAGACGATCACCGAAGGCCAGGTTTTCCTGCGCATCCTGTCGAATCTGTCGGACCGCGCCCTGGCCACGGCCGAGGTGATCCTGCCAACGACGCAACTTGCCGGCAAGGGTTATGCCGGTGAGCGTGTCCGCGACGGAATCATCATCGCCTCGGATTTCGCACACGTCGATCCCTATCGCGCCGCGACCCATAACAAGGGCATCATGAATGGCATCGACGCCGTCGCCTTGGCGACCGGCAACGACTGGCGAGCAATCGAGGCAGGCGCACATGCCTACGCGGCCCGGCACGGCCGCTACAGTTCACTGTCGCAATGGTACAAAGACGGCGACGGAAATCTCAGGGGACGAATAGAGCTGCCGCTCAAGGTCGGCATCGTCGGCGGGCCGCTGGAGTCGAATCCCGGCGTCGCAATGAATCTGCGCATGATAGGCGTTGAATCGGCAACCGAACTCGCCGAAGTCATGGCCGCCGTCGGCCTTGCGCAAAATTTTGCAGCCCTCAGAGCATTAGCGACGGAAGGAATACAAACCGGTCACATGACGCTGCATGCGCGCAGCGTCGTGAAGGCGGCCGGGACACCAGCCAAGCTTTTCGACGAAACGCTCGAGCGGCTCGTGCGCGGCGGCGAGATCAAGGTTTGGAAAGCCGAGCAGATTCTCGACGAAATTCGCAACGAGGATGCCCAAGGCGAAGGCGTCAGGCACTTGACGGATGTAGAGACCGGCGTCGGTTACGGCAAGGTCATTCTCCTGGGCGAACATTCCGTCGTATATGGACGACACGCAATCGCCCTGCCATTACCACTGACCATGCGTGCGATCGTCGAAGATTGCGATTCGGGCATGGAACTCCTGATTCCGCGCTGGGGAATCGAATATCAACTCGCGAAGCCGCCCGAACAAAGGCGTTCTTTCGAAAAGGCCGCGTACGCGATCATCGATCGACTGAACCTCGGCGCTCAGGGCATGCGTATCGAGGTCTTCCCCGATGTGCCGCGCGGCATGGGCATGGGCGGTTCCGCGGCACTCGCGGTCGCGATCGTCCGCGCGCTGGATAGACATTACCGCTTGGGCCTGTCGGACGAAGATGTAAATGAACTCGCATTCCTGTCCGAGCAAATTGCGCACGGGCAGCCAAGCGGTATCGACAATACCATCGCAACCTATGGGCAACCTATGGTATTCAGAAAAGGAACACCCCCACTCGTCGAACATCTCAATATTCCCACGCCCCTGTCCCTCGTCATCGGCATGACGAATAGCGAAGGACTCACGGCCAAGACCGTCAAGCGGGTACACGATGCCCGGGAACGCAAGCCGAAACTCTACGAGAAGATTTTCGATGATATCGATGCACTCGTACTGCAGGCCGTCTCCGCCGTGCAGGACAGTGACGTCGCGACTCTGGGTGAACTCATGAATGTCTGTCAGGGCCTGCTGAATGCGTTACAGGTCTCCACTCCTGAGATCGAACGACTGATCGGCATCGCACGCCAGGCCGGTGCACTTGGCGCTAAACTGACGGGCGGCGGCGGCGGCGGCGCTGTGGTTGCTCTCTGCAGTAACGAGGGCGACGGCAATGCCGACGCAGTGCAAGCGGCCATGGAAAAACGAGGATTTCATGCCATGGCGATAGTGGTCGGAGGTGGGTTTGTCGGAGACGAGCGATGACCGCCGCACGTCAACCGGTGTCGAGCCCGACCGAGTCGCTGATTCTCGTCGACGATGCCGATCGAGAAATCGGTACGTGCTCCAAGGCCGAATGTCACGAAGGCGATGGGCTGCTGCATCGCGCGTTCTCGGTGTTCCTCTTCAATTCAAAGGGTAAATTGCTGATCCAGCAACGTAGCGCAACGAAACCACTCTGGCCTTTGTATTGGGCGAACAGCTGCTGTAGTCATCCGCACGAATTTGAAACCGTCGAGGACGCCGGGCGACGCCGCGTACACGAGGAACTCAACCTCGAGTGTGATTTGAGTTTTTTATATAAATTCAAATATCAGGCGAAATTTGGCAACGCCGGCGCTGAACATGAACTCTGCCATGTCTTCGCCGGCTACACGAGTGACGACGTCGTCGCTCACCCGGATGAGGTTGCCGACTGGCGTTTTATCGATCCCGATGAATTGACAGGTGAAATAGCCACCGACGGCAGCCGGTTTACGCCCTGGCTGAAGCTCGAATGGAAACGAATTCAGGCCGAATTTCTCAATGAGATCCTGACTGGATTGCCGGCATCGGGTGGCAGCTAGAATCCCACGAACCAGGTCACCATGACTTCTTCCTCGTACGGGCCGATGCCGACCCAAACGCCGGACCCGCGCTCATTGTCGAGGTCAACCGACCAGCCATTTGAGGGATTTTGAGCGGCATTTGATTGCCGGGCCAGGTCAGGGATCGATCTCACGTCAAACTTTTCGGCGGTTTTGCTGAACGCATCCGGGGCTGTCGGTCGCGGACTAAAACTTGTCGGGCTCGCGGCAGCATCGAATACGAGGCTCAATTCTTGCTGAGACAACGTATAGTCTTTCAATGGATCAACGCCACGTGGATCAACGCTGACCGAAACATCCGGACTCGCCAGTTTATTCGGAGCCACGTTCCGGTGGCCGAGCGTTTCAATGGAAATTTCTCCGAATTCGGACGCGGGCGGCAACGAAAATTCGTCGGCAAATGCGGGCGACATAAGAATATTGAAAGCTATTCCTATTAATTTTATCGTTTGGAACTTCGCCAAAGCGCACCGCCCCGGCCAAGCCGGATTTTTCTGCCAAGCAATCAGCTTAGTTGGTGCGCATACGTGGGGCTGCGATACGAATCACCCTTTTCAGCGGGTTTCGCATATTTAGTAAAATCGGGGGCACGCGGCCCCCTTGTCATGGCGTCCGGAAGGACGCCTCGGATTAATTCACCAGGGATTAAGAAACCTTGATATCTATCACCGTGGGTTTTTGAACTTCCGTCTTCGGCAGGTGCACCTGCAATATGCCATCCTTGCTCTCCGCCCGGATGGCGGTTTCGTCCACGTCGGCCGGCAGGCTGAAGCTGCGGGAAAAACTTCCGTAGAAGGTTTCTATTCGATGCCGCTTTTCTTCCTCATCCGATTTCTCGACGCGGCGCTCGCCCTTGATCGTGATGACACCGTCCTCGACGGTCACCTCGACATCTTTCTTCGCGACCGCCGGCAACTCGGCCTTGATCAGATACTCCTTGCCAGTCTCTGAAATATCCGCGGCCGGACGCCAGTCGGCGACACCGCGGTCACCATTGCCGTTTCCGGTGAGCAACCCGCGACTCAATCGGTTGTAACGGCTAAAAAAGTCCTCAAATTCCCGCAACGGGCTCCAGGTTACCAATGTCATTTTCCTATCTCCTTCAATCTGTACCAATGGCGCCGTAGCGCCTGCTTGTTTTCAGATATGGGGATGAAAACAGGATTTTCAATCCGCCGAGAAAAAAGTAAATTGCGGAATGTACTTAACCGAGGGCTGACTCCAGGGCTGCGATGAGATCGTCAACGTGCTCAAGGCCAACCGACAAACGCACGAGCCCGTCCGTGATGCCGAGGCGTTCGCGATCCGCCGGATCCACATCAGCATGCGTCATGCTGGCCGGATGAGTCACGAGCGACTCCACGGAACCAAGGCTCTCTGCCAGGCTCCAGAGCTCAATCCGGTCTATCAGGGCCCGGCCCGCATCCGCTCCGCCGCGAACCTCGAACCAGATCATCGCACCGAAACCTGACGCCTGGGTGCGTGCGAGTTCGTGTTGCGCAAACGATTTCAACCCCGGATAACCGACCCGCTCGACCGATGGATGGGCCTCGAGAAATTCGGCAATCTGCATCGCGTTCGCGGATTGCTGATCCATGCGCACGGACAGCGTCTTGCTACCCTGCAGCGTCAGCCATGCGACCTGCGGCGACATGATGACGCCCGTGGCGTTCTGGATGAAACGCAAAGCCTCGTCATGCTCCGCGGTCTTGGCCACTACGGCACCACCGATTGTTGCATTGTGACCGTCAAAATATTTTGTCGTGCTATGCACGACCAGATCCGCGCCAAGTTCGAGCGGCCTCTGGTAATAAGGCGTCAGGAAAGTGTTATCGACCGCGTGCACGATGTCGTATTCGCGCGCAATGTCCGAGATCGCCCGAATATCAGCGAGCTTCAGCGTCGGGTTGCCGGGGGTCTCGGTTATAATTAACCGGGTATTATCACGAACACTGTTTTGCACGACGCCTGCATCCGAGGTGTCCACAAAACTGAAATCGACACCGAATCGGTGGAATACCTGCTCACAGAGCCGATAAGTGCCACCGTAAATGACTTCGGATAAAACCGCGTGATCGCCGGCGTTCAGAAAGGCCATGAGCACGGAATTAATGGCGGCCATTCCGGTCGAGTAACAGGTGCAATCGGCGCCGCCCTCGAGATCGGCCAGGCGCTTCTCCAGGGCCCGAACCGTCGGGTTACCGGACCGGGAATACGAATACCCCTTCGCCAGATACTCATCTACCGAGTCCTGGACGTACACGGTCGTCTGATAAATCGGCGTCAGAATAGCCCCGGTGACCGGATCCGGCTCCACGCCGCTGTGAATCTGCCTCGTGCTGAAACGCATCGATATCTCCTGATTCTTGTTGTTCGCGAATATTAACCCGGAATATTAGCCGGGCGCTGAATTTCGGATATTACCTACTCCCCCCGGTTGCGCGGTCGGGCCGGTTGCCCGATCATCGATGCCACATCACCGTGACTTGTTTGCTCCGGGAGAATAACGATGACCGAAAGCGCCTGGCAGATATTTCAAATGCCTGATCTCATGGAGAAGGTGCAGGGCAATGAGCCGCGTTTTTTCGAGTATTTGCGGGTTCCGGCGCTGAGTTCGGCGGTCTACCGACTGCCCGCCGGCTCCAAGGACATGCAGGCCCCACACCTCGAAGACGAGGTCTACGTGGTCATGGAGGGTCGCGCACGGCTGCGAATAGACGAGCAAGAGCACGCTATCGGCCCCGGCACAATCTTATTCGTACAGGCCACCGCCGATCATTCATTTTTCGATATCGAGGAAGATCTCGTCGTTCTGACCTTTTTCGGAACCACGGATCCGTTGATCTAACCGGCGCTGTCAGAACTGGTCTTCGGTTAGCGCCATGATGGTATCGCTGCCGGATTCGATCGCCTTGCGATACGCGCCCACGACGGGCATGACCTGCTCCGCGTAGAATCGCGCCGTGATGATTTTCGCCTCATAGAAGCCTTTATCCGCATTTCCGTCGCTGAGATGAGCCGCGGCCGCGGCCGCTGCCCGCGCCATCTGCCAACCGCCGGCGAGCGTCCCCATCAACATGAGCAAATTGAAGGATACGGCCCCCGGTACATCCACGCTGCGCGAATGATTCGCGAACAGCCAATCCGTTGCACTGACTAAATCCTCCAGCGCAACGGCCAATGCCGCACGAATGACTTTCAATTCTTTGCCATATTCCGCGAGTTCGGCATCCGTGCTACGCACGTCGGCGATCAGCGCTCGCAACGCACGGCCTTTGTCACGGAGTATTTTCCGGCCCACGAGATCGGCCGCCTGAATGCCCGTCGTCCCTTCGTAGATCGTCGTAATACGCCCATCGCGGAGGTACTGAGCCGCGCCCGTTTCCTCGATGTAGCCCATGCCGCCATGGATCTGCAGGCCGATCGAAGTCAGCACCTGGCCGACTTCGGTGCTCCAACCCTTGACGATCGGCGTCATGAGGTCGACGCGCGCCTGCGCGGCGGCCTTGGCCGCCTTGTCAGTCTCGCGCTGCGCCCTGTCAAGGCTCGCGCTGGTCACATAAGCGCTGCTCCGCATCGCCTCGATATAGGACTTCATCGTCATCAACATGCGCCGGACATCGGGATGATGAATGATCGTGACCGCGTCGTCCTGACTCGCGGCGCGCCCCTGCACCCGTTCCTTCGCATAGGCCAATGCCTGCTGATAGGCCCGCTCCGAAATCGCGACGCCCTCCAGACCGACACTGAGCCGCGCGTCATTCATCATCGTGAACATGCACCTGAGGCCCTGGTTGGGCGCGCCGATAAGGTAACCGTAGGATTTCTCGAATGCCATGACGCAGGTCGGGCTGCCGTTAATACCGAGCTTGTGCTCCACCGACACGGCGGTAACGTTGTTCGGCTGGCCGACGCTCCCGTCGGCGTTGATCTGCCGCTTGGGTACGGCGAACATCGACAAGCCCATCACGCCGGGCGGCGCGTCCGGCAACCGCGCGAGCACGAGGTGAATGACGTTGTCCGTCATGTCGTGATCACCCCATGTAATAAAGATCTTCTGACCCGTGATTCGATAACCATCGCCGTCCGCAACGGCCTGTGACCGAATCGCAGCGAGATCGGAACCGGCCTGCGCCTCAGTCAAATTCATCGCGCCGGTCCACTCGCCCGAGACCATCTTTTCGAGGACTAATCCTCGCAGGCTCTCATCGCCATGCATCTCGATGGCCCGCGCCGCACCGTGAGTCAGGAGCGGGCACAGGGACCAGGCCAGACTCGCGGATTGCCACATTTCTTCGACGGCCAGGCCAACCGTATGGGGCAGACCCTGGCCGCCCGCACCCGTTGACTGCGAGACGCCGCCCCAACCGTGGGCGACAAACTGCTGATAGGCCACCTTGAACTCGTCCGCGACGAAAACCTGTCCGTTTTCGACGCGAGTACCGCTGGCGTCACCGATCGTGTTGACCGGGCCGATGACCTCGGACGCGAACTGTGCCGCTTCTTCGAGCACGGCTGCGACGAGATCCGGCGTCGCCTCTTCGAATCCCGGCAAGCCCGCAATCTGATCCAGGCCGGTGAGTTCGTTGAGCACGAACAGCATATCTTTGACCGGCGCCTGATAGTCAGGCATTTATTGCTTCTCCTTTTTCACAGCCGTGTATTCTAACAACTCGCGGTCGGTGCTGTAGCGCCGGCTCGGCGCAAGTCCCGAGCATTCGCATCGGCCCGAGAAACAAGCGAGAATTGGAACATGAGCAAGTCCGGGGGCGCCTATATTCTGACGATCGTTTGCCCGGATACGATCGGTATCGTCGCGGCGGTTGCCGGATACCTGAGCAACCAGAACCACTTCATCGACGAATCCAGCCATTACGGCGATCCGGACACGCAGAGATTTTTCATGCGCACGAGGTTCACTCCCGAGAGGGAGACGTTTTCCCTCGCGGCGTTCGACGCAGGCTTTCGAAAAATTGCAGAACAGTTCGATATGGACTGGAACATCTACGACGCCAACACCCCGGCGCGAGTGCTGATCGTCGTTTCGAAACATGAGCATTGTGTTAACGATCTGCTTTACCGCTACCGGACGGGCGCCCTGCCGATCACCATTCCGGCCATCATTTCCAATCACCCGGACCTGAAGGAACTGGCCGAGTGGCATCGTGTACCTTATTTTCACGTCCCGGTTAACCGGGATAACAAAACAAAAGCCGAGGCACGCCTGCTCGAAATTGTCGATGACACAGCAGCCGATCTCGTCGTGCTCGCCCGTTACATGCAAATTCTGAGTGACGAGCTATGCCAACGGCTCACCGGTAGAATCATCAACATTCACCATTCCTTCCTGCCGGGGTTCAAAGGCGCCAAGCCGTATCACGAGGCTCATGAACACGGCGTAAAGCTGATCGGCGCCACGGCGCACTATGTCAGTCCCGAACTCGACGAGGGCCCGATCATCGAGCAAACGGTGGAGCGGGTCGACCATACTCAGACGATCAATGATCTAATAACAGTCGGCCGCGATGTAGAAAGCATTACACTGGCACGCGCGGTAAAGCTGCACGTTGATCACAGAGTTTTCCTGAACGGCCGCAAGACGGTCGTGCTCAGATAGCCGGCCGAGGCATCGAATCTCAGCAAGGGGCGCTGAATGCGCTCGGCTATATCAATTAACGTGTTCGCACGGACCGCAATCGTTCGGCGGCTTCACGGAGCACATTCGCAGTCGTCTCCCAGTCGATACAGCCGTCGGTGACTGACACACCGTACTTCAGATCGGCAAGATTCTCGGGGATGCGCTGGTTGCCGGCGTGAATATTGCTCTCGAGCATGAAGCCGATGATCGAACGATCACCGGCCACGACCTGGTCGATACAATCGCGCGCGACGAGCGGTTGCGCAGACGGGTCCTTGTTTACATTCGCGTGACTGCAATCGATGACGATGCGTTCCGGAAGTCCGGCCTCGCGCAGCGACTGCTCGGTCGCGGCAACGGCGGTGGCATCATAATTCGGGGAACCGCCGCCGCCACGCAATACGATGTGACCGTGCAGATTGCCCCGAGTCTGAAAGACAGCGGTCCTGCCGTCCTGATTAATGCCGAGGAAATGATGCGGCTGCCGTGCCGATTGCAGCGCATTGATCGCGACCTGCAAAGAGCCGTCAGTCCCGTTCTTGAAACCGACCGGCGTCGAGAGACCGCTGGCCATTTCACGATGGGTCTGCGATTCGGTCGTGCGGGCGCCGATCGCTGTCCAGCTGATGAGTTCGCCGATGTACTGGGGCATGACCGGATCAAGCGCCTCGGTCGCGGCCGGTAAGCCCCGCCCGGCCAGATCCAGCAGCAGGCGACGTGCAATCCGAATGCCCTTCTCGACCTGAAACGTGTCGTCCATGTCGGGATCGTTGATCAGCCCCTTCCAGCCGACGGTCGTGCGCGGCTTCTCGAAGTAGACGCGCATGAGCACGAACAGGCTGTCCGATACCTCAGATGCCAGCGATTGCAGACGCTCCGCGTAATCGAGCGCGGCATCCACGTCATGGATCGAGCATGGACCAACGACGGCGAACAAACGCGGGTCCCGACCATCAATAATATCCCGCAGTGTATTACGGCTTCTGAGAACGGTCTCCTCCGCTGCGGTGCCCATGGCCAATTCCGCCCTGATTTCGGCGGGCGTCGGCAAGATCGTCTTGGCGACGACATTGACGTTGTAGAGTTGATTTTCCATCAGATCATCCGGCAACCTGGCATTTGCGTGAATCTGACCGGCGCCGGGCCGCGTAGGATACCAGCTTATGCCTGTAAATTTTTAGTCCATTTAGATTTCGTGCGGTGCCCCGGGCTGGCGTAGAATCCGCCACACACTTGTAAGCATAAATAAAGCTGGAAATACCCTATGGAAGGACACATCTAGTGCCCCGCATCAAGTTATTGCGGGCCCGACAACAACTCGGCAAATACCGAATCGAGAAAAGACTCGCAATCGGGCCGCGTGCCGTCGTCTACAGCGCCTACGACACGATTCACGGGGTCAAGGTCGCCCTGAAGATTCCCGACCCATCGATCATGGACGAAGACTTCATGGATGAGTTTCGCCGGGAAGCGCGTCTGTCGGTACGCATGGAGCATCCGAATGTCCTGCCGATACAGAACGCGGGTTTCATAGATAATTACTTTGTTATCGCGATGCCGCTCGGAATCGAGACCCTCGGTGACCGGATGAAGCGTCGAATGTCGAACCGGGTGGCGCTCGATTTCACGCGCCAGGCGTTGGCCGCAGTTTCGCATGCGCACAGTCGTAGAATTATTCATTGCGACGTAAAGCCCGAGAATTTCATTCTTTTCGAAGGCAATCGCCTGCGCCTGACTGACTTCGGATTCTCGAAGTTCGCAAAGCGCACGGTAAAAGGTGCATCCGGCTCCGGCACCGTCGGGTATCTCGCGCCCGAACAGGCTCTGGGTCGGCCGATGTTTCAATCGGATGTGTTCGCTCTTGGACTCGTGGTTTATCAGCTGTTCAGCGGCCAACTGCCCGATTGGCCCTTCAAATGGCCGCCTCTTGGTCATCCTCGCATACGCACCAAGCTGCGACCGAAAACGATCGCCTGGTTGCGCATGGCGATCGAAATCAAACCACAGGACAGGTATCAAAGCGCCGTGACCATGGAAAGAGCCTTCAACAAGATTCACCTGAAATTGGCGAAACGTGTCAGATAGAAATTCAGAATTTCCGTTGGACCGTGGCAGCCTGTCAGGGACGCGCCTATACGTTGGAAATTCTGACGCGGACTGCGAAATCATGCAGTCGAACCATGGACGAGTCGCGGTTTCGACGATCGCGGATCGCGAAAAAGCGGGGCCCAACGAAGACTCGGCCGCGGTGATTCCGATTAATCAGGAATATCTCGTACTCGTCGTCGCCGACGGTGTCGGCGGCATGGCCGGCGCGCGGCGCGCATCCAACCTGACGGTCGATACCATCGCCAAGGCCGTTAAAGACATTGATGAGACGACGGGAATCAAGCTCCGCACGGCCATACTCGACGGAATCGAGGCGGCCAACGAAGCCGTGCTCGAACTCGGGAGCGGGTCCTCCAGCACGCTGGCGCTGGCCGAGATCGGGCCGGACTACGTGCGGACCTATCATGTCGGCGACTCGATCCTGTTACTGTGTGGACAGCGAGGCCGGCTCAAACTGCAGACTACCCCTCACTCACCAATCGGTTTTGCGATGGAAGCCGGCTTGATCGATGAGACCGAAGCGTTACAGCATGCCGAACTGAACCTGATATTTAACGTCATCGGCTCGAATGACATGCGTATTGAAATTGGCTCCGAATTGCCGTTCGCGCCCAGGGATACTTTGTTGCTGGCGAGCGATGGCCTCACGGATAACGTCATGCAGGACGAGATTATCGAAATCGTTCGTAAAGGCCCGATGGGGGACGCAATAAAAAAGCTGACTGATCTTGCCCAAGGCCGGATGGAGACGGAGTTGCCGGGAAAGCCATCGAAACCCGATGATTTCACTGCTATCCTGTTTCGCCCGAAACCCGAGCCACGTTAGAATGACTGCTAATACCAACCCGGAGAAAGAAAAATGACAAAAGAATCGAACCTGAAGCCGTTTGAGAAAGGCGACGTATTCGTCGGTGCGACCGTACTGAATAACGATCAGGACGACCACGCGGGCGACGGCCGCATTATCCAGTATGACAGCGAACTGAAGGAAAAAGGCGTCCTGTGGACGGAGGGCACGACCCATCTCGTCGGCGGGCTCAAGTTCGGTCCCGACGGCAACCTCTGGGCCTTCGACAGCGGTGCGTTCCAAGTGCTGCGGATCAGCCCGGAAGGCTATCAGTTGCCGACAATAAATTTTGCCGAGAAGTCATTTTCGAATATCAATTTCTTGCCAGACGGCAATATCTGTTTCGGCGAGCATCTCGTCGGGGAAGAGTACAAGGCTCCGCCCGACCGGCCGCTCGGCACCGTTTTACCCTTCACGCCGGGCACCCAGTTGTATGGGGAAGGTCACGTCTTCAAGTTCACGCCCGAGGGTGAATTGATCAAGGAATACCAGACCGAGTCCCACGGCGGCATGCCGGGTTTTCTCGGCGTAACGTCATCCACACTTGCGCCGGACGGCAAGACCCTGGTTTACAACTCCGAACTCGGAAACCGCCTGTTCCGGTACGACCTCGAGGCGGACGCTCAATTGCCGGACCTCATCAACTATCCCAAGGAGAGCGGTGACATGGCCATGACGGTGGCCTACCAGCCGGACGGCACGTTGCTTTATATCAAGAACAATTTCCGCGAAGGGTCCTTCCTGCAGACACTCGACGAAGAAGGCAACGCGACGCGCACCTACGAAACGACGGGCCCGGGGTGGGCCGCGCTCGGGACCTCGATCGACAGCAAGGCCGCATTCGTGGGCAATTTTTTCACGGGCGCCGTGATCAAGCTTGACCTCGACAGCGGCGAGACCGTTGCCCAGGCGGAGACGGACGTCAAGCGCGCACTGGCCGGTATCGCTCAGTATCCGGGCTGACCCCCGCCGACAAACAAGAGGGCGAACACGGGGCTACCACGGAATAATCGTGCCGTCGTATTGAAAGAACGAGCCTGTCGTTTCGACGGTCAGGCCGTCGATATTCCGAATCATGTCGCTGACTGCGTCTTCCGTCGGGCGCAGCATTTTTTTCGGTAAGCCAGCCATGAAGTCAGTATCCGTGGGGCCCGGATTGACCATGGCGACGCTAACACCGCGACGTTTGACCTGCAGAGCCAGGTTCTTCATGAGCATGTTCACGGCCGCCTTGCTGCTGCGATAAAAGTAGAGCCGTGGCATGGTCGCCCCGGCGATCGATCCTTCGCTGCTCGACACGGTGATAATTTTCTTGTCGCGGCTGGCTTTCACATTCTCCAGAAACTCTTCTGAAATTTTCATCGGTGCGATTGTGTTGACGCGCAGCACTTCCTCGAACACGTCGAATTTCATCTTGCCGAGCAATTGATTGGCGTTACCACCGCTGATACCGGCGTTGTTCAGCAGTACGTCGATCGGCGTATCCGTATATTTTTCGGCCAGGAACGCGATGCGGTCATTGTCCGTGACATCGAGTTGCTCGATCGTCACGAGATCTTTATGGCGGCTCGCGATCGCCTGCAGCTGCTCCGCAGCTTCGGGCCGGCGGCTGGTCGCGATTACGTTCCAGCCGCGATCCGCGTACTGCTTCACGAATTCGAGGCCGAGGCCACGGTTCGCGCCGGTAATGAAAACCGTCGGAACGTAGTCCGCGCCAAAATCCACCGTGTCGTCGGCCGCCAGCACCGGGCCGGTCAATGATCCCAGCGCATATCCGATTAGCAATCCGGCCACCGCGCGAGCCCTTGTCGATAAAACTGTCATGCTTATTCTCCGTTTTGTTACCACGGCACGATGCCGCCGTCATAGTTCAGGAATGTTCCCGTGTTTTCCAGCGTGAACCGATCAATGTTCCGCATCATGTCGGCTACGGCGACCGCCGGTTCGCGGATGTTCGGTATCGCCTTTCTGAACCGGGGCGCGATAAAATCCGTCGCCGTCGCGCCGGGCGTTACGAGGCCGACGATAATCCCTCGGCGCCTGACCTGCAACGCGAGATTCACCATGAGCATATTGACTGCTGACTTGCTGCTCCGGTACCAGTACAGCATGGGCAAATTGACCTTAGAGATGGAACCCTGGCTGCTCGACACCGTTATTATCTTCTTCAGATCGCTGGCCTTGACGTGTTTGCTGAACGCCTCGGCCATTTTGATCGGACCGCTCGCGTTCACGTCCATCACCTGGCGATATACATCGTAATTCAGTCGCCCGAATAATTGATTCTCTGCGCCGCCGCCGATACCGGCGTTATTGAGCAACACGTCGATCGGCATATTCCGGTATCTGGCCGCGAGATCATCGATACGCTGATGGTCCACGACGTCGAGTTGCTCGACGAGCACGTCGGCCGATTGCGCCGCCAGTTCATTGAGCGCATCGGCTCCGGACGGACGCCTGCAGGTCGCGATAACGCGCCACCCACGTTCGGCATATCGGCGCGCGAATTCAAAGCCGAGACCACGATTCGCTCCCGTGATGAGCACCGTGGTCTTCTTCTCGATGGGCGCCGGCAGCGGATCAAGACCTGCAGCGGCGGCCGGGGCCGCGCTCGAGGCCACGACGCCCGCAGCGAAGCCGGCTACACTCGCTATGAATTCCCTGCGGCCGAGTTCCAAACCCTGGTCCTTGTCCATCGCCTGCATGCCTCCCTGTCGGTAAATTAAGAAAAAGCCGGGCGATACGCCGCCCGATCCAGCGCAGTTATCCCAGGCGACCGTAATTTCGGGCGCCGGAAATTAAACTGCGGCTTTTAGTTTCGCGTCCTTAACACCGCCGTCGACCAACGGAATCGAATCCAGAACCCAGCCTTTGTTCTCGCGGCGGCCCGGACACGGTATCGCATACGCGACCTTGCCCTGGTTTTGTTCGACCGCGTCGACGTCGATTCGCCACCCCTCGTCAGTCCATTCTTTGACTTTCTCACGGTACATGACGACGCTCTTGTCGGACGGCAGCAGTAATTCCTTGGTGTTGGTATCCGGCGTAATGATGGGATGAAGATTCCTGATCACATCGACATCCTGATCGGCCACATACATGTTTCGCTCGTTCATGAAGTCGTCGTGCTTGGCCTCGAGCATGCAGTTGCGCAGGCATAGCAGATAGATGTGGGTATTCTCCGGGTCGATCGGGCGTTCAAACAGGTATTGGTGAAAATGAAACTCGGGACTCACATGGATATAAGTCCAGACCTGGTTCGCACCGTGATGGCCGGTGCCGACCTCGAGGTCGCCTTCGACATCACGCAGCTTGCGTAACTCGCCCTCCGGCAACTTCGGCGCATTGAATGTGTGCCAGAATCCCTGGCCCCATTCGGTATGCTCCTCACGCATTTCACCGACGTTGTAGTCTTCGTTTTCGCCGCTGAACCCGTGCGTGTCGTGCACGAACTCATTGTGCGCCGGGTCAATGCCATTCTCGATGGAGCGCTCGTAATTCGTCGCCAGATCATAATCGACGAGGGTCGGACGCCAGCCGTCCTGATCCCATTCCGGTACGGGGATGATCGGCGGTCGTTCCGACTCCGACAGATCGCCCAAAAATGCGAACACGATGCCAAATTTCTCCTGGACCGGGTAAGCATCGACCCGGGCCCGCGCCGGTATGTGCGCGTCCGGCCCCAGCGACGGAATTTTTTGACACGCGCCTTCACCGTCGTACTGCCAACCATGATACGGGCACTGAATATTGTTGCCCTTGATCTTGCCGTGACCGAGAGAGCCACCCCGATGCGTGCAGGTATTGCTCAGACAATTGGCGTCCCCGTCCTGACTCCGGAATACGACGAAGTCCTGGCCGATGCAGCGAACCTTCAGCGGTCTGTCCGTAAGCTCCTCGGTCAGGGCCATCGGGTACCAGAAATTGATGAACATACACATTTTCTCCTTTCTGAGGCGCCGGCCTGTTCGTGACCGGCATCAACCGACGGCTTCGATGCCGGTCTTCGAGACGCCGGCCGGAACGAGCGGCACGGAATCCAAAACCCAGCTCTTCTGTTCCCGGCGTGCCGGACTGGGAATGGCATAGGCCACCTTCTTGCTGTCGCGCACCAGCATTTCAAAGTCGATCTGCCATCCCTTTGCATCCCACTCGTCGAGCTTTTCGCGATACATCACAATCACTTTATCCGACGGCGTCATGAGTTCCTTCGTATTCGTCGTCGGAGTCACAACCGGACGCAACTCCTCGATAATGGTGATGTCCTGATGCGCGACGTAGTCATTGCGTTCGATAATCAGGTCGTCCCGCTTCACATCGAGTGCGCAATTTCTCATTGTAATCAAATAGATATGGATGTTGTCCGCATCGACAGGCCGCTCGTACGCATATTGATGAAACCAGTTCTCGGGTGTGACGTGGATGTAGGTCCACAACTGGTTCGGCCCATGATGGCCGGTCCCCGCTTCGAGCTCGCCTTCGTAGTCGCGCAACTTTCGCATCTCGCCTTCAGGCAACTTCGGCGAGTTAAAGGTATGCCAGAAACCGCGACCCCACTGGTCGCGTTCCTCAACGCGCATCTCGTTGACCTGATAGGCCTCGTTCTCGCCTTGAAAACCGTGCGTGTCGTGGACAAATTCATTGTGCGCCGGGTCCAGTCCGTTCTCTACCGAGCGCTGATAATTCCCCTTCAGGTCGTAATGCTGCATCGTCTGCCGCCAGCCCTCCTGCCCATATTCGGCGACGTCGAGGATGGGCGGCCGTTCCGCCTCGGGCAAATCGCCGAGGAACGCAAAGATCAGACCCCAGCGTTCCTGAACCGGATACGCATCGACGCGCGCTCGGACCGGAATCCTGGCGTCGGGTCCCAGTGACGGAATTTTTTGACACGCGCCTTCGCCGTCGAACTGCCAACCGTGATACGGACACTGAATACGGTCGCCCCTGATCTTGCCATGGCCGAGAGAACCGCCACGATGAATGCAGGTATTGCTGAGGCACCTGGCCGCACCGTCCTCGCCGCGAAAAACGACAAAATCCAACCCGACGCAACGAACCTTGAGAGGCTTGTCCGACAGCTCCTCGCTCGTCGCCATGGGGTACCAGAAATTCATATACATCGCTGCGGCTCCTCGTCAATCTCAGCCGGTAAATTATAGGGCCTGAGGGTATTTGCACCAAGGCCGGGGCCGGATGCAGCGCGGCCCCCGTGTCAGGCTTTGGTATCAGATTTGGGCGTCAGGGCTTCCGTGTCCCGCCGCCTGACCCGGGCCCGGACCAGCGCGACCATGACAATGCAAGGCAACATAATCAATGCGGCGCCGTAGAGCGGCGCCTGCGCGCCGATATTTTCGAAAAGGAGCCCCGATGCGGGCGGACCGCCGGCGCGTCCCATCCAGCTGCCGGAATTATAAACGCCGAGTACCAGACCCCGTTCATTTTCAGCCGCCTCCGCGGATACGAGGCTCGACATACTCGTGATGACCATCGCCCCACCGCCGGCCGTGAACGTAATGCCGAACATCATCAGCTGCCAGATCGGGGCCTGGGTCATGAAAATCAAGCCGAAGGCATAGGCTATGAGACCGCCGATGACGAGCTTGCTCTCACCAAAAACGGGCGCGAGCTTACCGACGAGAATACCCTGCACGATGGTCACGACGAGCCCGAGGTAAGTAAAGCAATAGCCGACGTCCCGCGGCCCCCAGTCGAATCTCGCCTTGGCCCAGAACGGCATGATCGTCTCGAACAACGCCATCGCGAAGAAAACGAGGAAGCCCACGAATACCAGTCGGAACATCACGGGCCGGCGTAACACCTGTTTCGCCGCGACGAATCCGCCCGGTTGTTCGCCGTGAGTTGCTCGCGCGCGTTGTTCGGGCGTCAGGCTTTCCTTCAGAAACAGCGTCGCGACGAACGTGACGGCGCAAATGACGGTCGCCGCCACGCTCGGCAGAAAGATGGACGCTGATTCCGCGTCGGCCCCGCCGAGCAGCCCGCCGATCATCGGCCCGATGATGAATCCGATGCTGATCGAACCGCCGACGTAACCCATGCCCTGTGTGCGCTTCTCGATGGGCGTGATATCCGAGACATAGGCCATGGCGACAGCGATGTTGCCGGCCATCAAGCCATTCATCGCGCGCGCAAGCGCAAGCAGCCAGAGATTATCCGCGAGTGCGAGCAATACGTAACTGAGTGTCAGCCCGGCCATGCTCAGCAGCAGCATCGGCTTGCGTCCGTAGCGATCACTCATGCGGCCCCAAACCGGCGTCGAGATGAACTGGCCGATCGAATAAGTGCCGGCAATCGTGGCGGCGACCGTCGCCGACGCACCGAGATTCCCGGCAAAGAACAGAAATGTCGGCAGCACGAGACCGAAGCCCATGCCGGACAGCATTATCGTCACTAGTAATATGGGCATCAGAAGGGGCTGGCGAGAAACGTCACTTGCGCTCGAACGTTGCGCGGCCCTTGGTCAGCGCCGCGATATCGGCGGTCTGCAGAAACGATTTCGCCCGTGCGTCATCTTTCAGGTAGGCGTCGAGGAATGCCGTGGACAGGGCCCGGTCAATCTCGACACCCCCGGGATCCGGCTCGCCCCCTTGGCCCTCGCGGCAAATCAGGCCACCGAGGTAATGATCACCGTTGTCGAGCACGACGGCATATTTGTCCCCGGCGGGCGCCAGGGTGAACCCCGACATTCGCCATTCCCACGGAAAAATTTCTCCGGTCCCGACATTGCCGGGATCCAGCGTGCCGCCCGTGGCCATCAACGGGCGCGTCAAGCCGTCGAATGCGTCCGCCCGCATTTGTTTCATCTGGCCGACACCGCTCATGACGATGATCGCCCGAAACCGGGTATCGGCGGTCGGCCCCGGGTAAATATATTCGTCATCGTTCAGGTACAGACCGGATTTGACCATGCTGATCATCCCGCCGAACGAATGTCCGGCGACGCCGATCCGTTCGCGGTCAGCACGCTGGTATAGCGCGGCGCCAGCCTCGATCTCATCCAGCGCATCGAGCGCGAACGACATGTCGCGCACACGCGAAGACATTAATCTGGCCAGATACTCGGGCTTAATCTTCCCCATGTTGGGTGAATCGAGATGATTCGGCAGCACGACGACGTAGCCGTGCGATGCCCAGTGAGTCGTTATCCGGTCATACATTTGCGGATAACAGAACATGCCCGACGAAAAAACGACGAGTGGATAAGGGCCGTCGCCATCCGGATAAATGACGCGAAAAACGACGTCGCGATCCTGCACCGGGTCGTTGACCGTGACCGACTCCGCGATATGGACCTCGAGCGGACCCGGGGCGGCTTTATACAGTCCGTCATCACGCGCACAGCCGGAGAGGCTGACGACAACAGCGAACAATAGCGCCCCGACGCGCACGATTTGGCGCGCACACGCGACTCCCTGCGCCGGCCCGCGGCGCATGTGGCAATTCCGGGATCCCATGGAACTATTGCACCAGACCGCGGCTTGAATGCCAACGGAAAACGCGACTGAATCCGCGGCCTGTCCGTTTTTGGCTTTCAGCGGCCTGCACAACACCGTGCGGACGCGTTAAACTGGACACCGGAGGACAAAGATAATGAAATCCGACAGTGACCCCCACGGAACCCGTCTGCCGATCAAAATTGATACGACAACCAACGGAGAATTCGCGCCTCGCCCTCTCGAACTGCACAGCCTGCGGGCAAATGAACACGCGCAGGTGCGCGCCGGGGAATACGCCCGGCGCAAAAACCTCAGCCGACGATCGTTCCTGACGTCGAGTTGTGGCGCCGCGGCCACTTTGCTGGCCTTCAACGAAGCGCATGCGGCGTTCGGCAAGACGGGCGGATACTACGAGATTCCGGCCGCTGCCGCACTGGAACCGGCCGCAGCCGAAGCCGCTATCGGCGGCAACGAATTCATTTTCGATATCCAGGGTCATCACGTGAATCCGCTGGACCGCTGGCGGGCACCGAGTCGGCGCTTTATGCAAGGCCTGAAATTCATGCCGCACGGCAAATGCGACTATCTCGACCCGGACTCCGAACTCGGCCATCTCGAATGCTATACGGGCAAGGCGTTCGTCAAGGAAATGTTCCTGGACAGCGATACGGATATCGCCGTCCTGACGTTTACACCAACGACCTTCGAGAACATGCCGCTGACCGAGGACGAAGCGGCCGCGACGCGCGATCTCGTGGCCGCGCTGGACGGCGGGCAACGCCTGTTGCTGCACGGTCGCGTGATCCCGACCCTGGACGGCGATCTCGAACGTATGCCGGCGATCCTCGAGGAATTGGACATTGCGGCCTGGAAAACGTACACCCAGGCCAGCCCGGATGGCACGGAGGGTTGGTGGCTCGACGACGACGAGCACGGCGCCCGGCTGATCGACATGGCCAGGAAGTCAGGCGTAACACTGATTTGCTGTCACAAGGGGTTGCCTCTGCCGACGGCCGTGATGAGCAAGCAAAACCGACGATACGGCAGTTGCCGTGACGTGGGCCCGGCCGCGCGGCAGAACCCGGACATCGACTTCATCATCTACCATTCCGGCTTCGACGTCGCCATCAAAGACGGCCCATTCGAGCCTGGAGACAACCCGTTCGGCATCGATTCATTGATTCAATCGCTGCTTGACAGCGAACTTGGCCCCGGCAGCAATGTCTATGCCGAGCTTGGCAGCACTTGGCGCTATATCATGCGCGACCCGGATCGGGCCGCTCATGCGATCGGCAAACTGCTCAAATATGTCGGGGAAGACAACGTGGTCTGGGGGACCGATTGCATCTGGTACGGTTCGCCGCAGGATCAGATTCAGGCATTTCGAGCCTTCCAGATCGCGCCGGAGTTACGCGAGCAATACGGTTACCCGGAGATTACGCCCGAAATCCGCGCCAAGGTTTTCGGCCTGAACGCCGCGAAGCCTTATGGACTGCAACCGGAGGAGGTACGACGGCATCTCCAAAACGACCCAATGCAAACGGCAAGAGACAATTACGAGGGGCAGCGAGATCCTTCGTTCCTGACCTACGGACCCAAGACCCGCCGGGAGTTTTTCGACCTGTTGCGCATGCAACATTTCTGATCGACTTGGGAATAATCGGTTCAAAGCATTAAAAAAGGAGGGCGTCGCCCTCCTTTTTTAATTAAGCATAAAACTTTACCGGCGTCTGGCCTTTTTACGTGCGGCCTTCTTGCGCGTGGCCTTTTTCCGGGTCACTTTCTTCCTGGTTGCCCTCTTGCGACTCACCTTCTTCGCACGCTTCTTCCCGGCTTTTTTCTTCGTTGCCTTCTTGCCAGTCGCTTTAGGTGCCGCGCCCTTGGCCGCTGCCTCGATGGGGTTCGGCGGCTCACCGTGGTGATGACGAACCTGGGCGTCATCGTGGTAGTGCGGCTGTTCGAAGTCCTGCGGCCCATGCGGATGGTTATGGCCGTCGGCGGCCACCCAGTCGAAAAGTTGCGGACGTCCGCGATACAGTTGAGCCGCGGCTCGGCGCTTGTTTTCGTCCGGGTTCGACCACGGATTGAAGTGAAAATAATTGTGCAACTTACAGTCGGTGCGTCCGAACGCAATCGTGCCGAGTTCACTGCGGAACGCACCGTGATTGATGTACGGGGGCCGCCAGAAATAGCCGCCCATCGGCAGGTTGCCGAACTGCATCATCCACGAGGTTCCCCAGATGTGATAGCTCTCCTCGCCGCTGTCGTGATAGGAAATATTGTCTTGGCGGAACCGCGGCGTCATGCAATACAAAAAACTGATCGCTTCGGTCACCGGATCGTAACGCAATAACTTGATCAGGCAGCCCGTCGCAACCGACGGCTGCACGATATTGCCCGGGCCCCACGGCGCGTCGGAGTAGGTGTTTAATGACAGATAGGCTTCCGTCAATGCGAGTTGGTGGTTACGGTCCGATTCCTCGTAACTCGGCTCACTGTCGTTGAACATGACCAGCGCTTCGCAGCCCCTGGGGACGTGCAGCGCGCCAATTGCCGTGCCGGCCGGGATGAACATATAGTGGCCTTCCAGGCAAACCTGGTCGCCGATCTTGATCGCGCCTGTGAGGACGAACAGTTCCATGTCCGAGTAACTCAGCCCCGGCTTGCGCTTATAGCCGCCGTCAAATTTGACCTTCAGCGAGCAGGCCCCGGAGTCGACATCCAATGACAGGACTTTGTAATGACTCCCCTTGAAACCCGCGAAATCGAATTTCTTATACGGGTCGTTCAGTTCTACATACGGCTCGATATGTGGTCGTGCCACAGCAATTCTCCTTATAACTGTTTAAACAGGAAAAAGACTTTCTCAGGGTCAACCCCGCGCAGGGTCCGAGCCCCCACTTGTCCCCTGGCGATCTACCAGACCACCCTGTCCTTGCGCTTCGGCTGAACGGGCAGTTCACTTTTCGGAATGATCCGCTTCGTATCTCCGTTCACGTTGGTGCCGGTCGTCGAAACATCCTTCAGGAATTTCCTGTACCACTTGGCCCGTTTCGGCGCGAGAGCATCTATTTCCTTGAAAATCGCCCGGTATCGCTTTTTCTGTTCGGCGATGTTCCGCTTGATCCAGATATTGACCTCGTCCGACCGCGGCGGCTTCATATCCTGTACACGTTTTGCCATGAAAATATAGCCTCCTGCTATTACATGTATTCCGAGCGATACCAATCGTTGACGTCATCGCCCGTCGTCAACCAGACGTCGTCATGCTTGACAATATATTCGAACGCCCGCTTCAGGTGCTTGAACTTGTTCGGCTGGCCGACAAGAAAGGTGTGCAGGCAAATCGGCATGCACCGCGCATTGGTCGCGCCCTCTTCGTACAGCACGTCGAACTGATCGATGATCATGTCGCCAAATGCCTCGGACGAGATACCGAGGTTCAGGAAACACGGAATGTCGTTCACCTCGACCGTATAGGGCACCGAGATCAGGTTGTTGTTCGGCGTGTTGAAGCGGAACGGGTGATCATCGCAGGTGTAGTCGCACAGGTATTCGACGCCGAACTCTTCGAGCAGGCGCGGCGTGTTGTCCGTGTGCGTCAGGAACGGGCTCAGCCAGCCCTTGGTCTTGCGGCCGAGGGCCTCCTGCATCGGGTCCAGTGTCGACTGGAGAATCTCGCGCTCTCGCGCCTCGTCGAGTGCATGTATGATCTCGCCGTTCGCGTCCGTGACATTGCCGATGAAATTCGCCGGCGCATTATTGATGCCGTGACCGATCCAGGCCCAGTTGCGCTTCTCGCCTTCTTCGATGATCCGCGGATATTCGCGAATGATCTCGGCGTTCAGGCAGACCGTGGCACGCATACCGCAGGCGTCCATCATGTCCATCATGCGCCACAGCCCGACACGGTTGCCGTAGTCGCGCCAGCCATAGTTCAGTGGGTCCGGGCTGAATATCTGGGTGCCGGGGATCAACGGCGTGCCTTTAATTGCAGCCGGGAAGTGCTCGATGTTGATATACGGTATCACGGCCACGCGCTGGCCTTCGGGCAGCTTGAACGGCTCACGGTCGATAATCGGCACGTAATCGTAATGTTGTGATTGTGTCAGTTCAGTCATGGGACACCTCGCCTTCTATTATTGGTTATTGAATGGTTGGATGATTGATCTAGATCAAAGCCCTTCCAGGTACTCCAGGCACTCCTTTTTACTGATGACATCGCCGTATTTTGCATTGATGTCGAACAGGTTCGCCTCGTGGGGGCCGTCGTGCCGATCGCCGATGCATTCGCGCACGCAGATCGGTCGCAGACCATACTGGACCGCATCCAC
>Ga0114949_10000155_pt1 | contig 31132 bp, 28 predicted proteins | sample N074metaG_FD_83505 | JGI IMG/M metagenome (GOLD analysis project Ga0114949, IMG submission 83505) | Deep subsurface microbial communities from Kermadec Trench to uncover new lineages of life (NeLLi) - N074 metaG | ecosystem: Environmental > Aquatic > Marine > Ocean trench > Sediment | place...
CGACGAACGTGCCGTGAAACCGGCGATGACCGGATCGCGGCATGTTACATTCGGCTCCGATGCCGCAAGACCAGATCAAGCCTGTCCAGGAATGGCACCGCGAAGCGCTGCGCCTGATCAGCCGCGGCCGGCATGCGCAAGCCTACCAATCGTGCCTGAGCATCCTGAACGTCGATCCCGTTCACGCCGACGCGCACTTCCTGATCGGCATCATCGCGGCCGAGCGCAACGAAATCATCAAGGCCGTCGAATGGATCCGGAAAGCCATCGCGCTCGATGGCGAACAAACCGAATACCACGCCCATCTCGGCCGCTGCCTCGTCATGCTCAAGCGCGACCGGGAAGCCGTGGCAGCCGCCGCCGAAGCCGCCCGCCTGGGCCCGGCCGACGCCTTGACGCTCGATACCATTGGTTGTGTCTACAGTTATACCGGCCATCATGAGACTGCCGTCGGCCTGTTCCGGCGCGCCGTCGGCCTGAAATCCAACGATCCGACGTTTCAATTCAACCTCGGGGCTTCGTTACGTTTTCTCGGCCACTTCGACGCAGCCGCAACAGCCTACGAAAACGCCATCGGAGCGAGCCCGCGTTTTTATCGCGCGCATTGGGCGCTGTCGACGCTCAGGAAGCAGGCCCCGGATAAAAACCACATAAAGCGACTCGAACAGCTGTTGCCATCGTGTGCCGGCGACGCCGACGCACAACTCTACCTGCACCATGCCCTGGCCAAGGAATTCGATGACCTGGAAAAATACGACCAGGCGTTTGCGCATCTCGCCGCGGGCAATCATGCCAAGTCACAACAGTTAAGGTACTCGATCGACGATGACGCGCGAATTTTTGGCGCACTCCGGAAATTGTTCGACGCCCAGGCATGCGCCGCCGCCAACCGCGCTGATTCGGGCGGCGATCCGACCGATGAACCGATTTTCATCGTCGGCATGCCGCGCACCGGCACGACACTGGCCGAGCGGATATTGTCGAGCCACTCCGAGGTGTATTCGGCCGGCGAACTTCAAAATTTCGGCCTCGCCCTGAAACAGGCGGCGCGAACCTCATCCAGACTGATCCTCGACCCCAAAACGATCCGCCGTGCCATGCGGATGGATTTTGCTGCTCAGGGGACTAATTACCTTAAAAGTACGCGACCGGCCACGGGTCACACACGGCATTTCATCGACAAGATGCCGACCAATTTTTTCTATATCGGTTTCATCCATCAGTGTCTGCCGAACGCGAAGATCATCTGTCTGCGCAGAAATCCGATGGATACCTGTCTGAGCAATTTTCGGCAATTGTTCGCGCTGAATTTCGGACCCTACTACGACTACGCATACGATATTATGGACACGGGCCGATATTACGTTCTGTTTCACCGGCTCATGGAACACTGGCGGCGTGTCCTGCCCGGCAAAGTACTCGAATTTCAGTACGAGAAAATCGTCGCCGATCAGGAAGCCGAGAGTCGGCGGCTGATTGAGTTCTGCGGGCTCGAATGGGAGGATGCCTGCCTGGACTTCGAACGGAACCCCGCAGCAGTCGCGACCGCGAGCGCGGCGCAAGTTCGCGAGCCGATCTACAAGACCGCCGTCGGGCGATGGAAACGCTATGAGCAACAACTTCTGCCGCTGCGCGAATTATTCGAGGCCGAAGACATACCGATACACTGATAAGGAACTATCCTCATGACGCCAACACAGTTTTTCACCCACGGCCAGGTCTTCACCGGCGGCTGGGCCGATTATTTCATCCTCGTCGTCATCACCTGCATGGCGGTCCTCGGCGTGTTGTTGTTCCGCGAACGATCGAAGCACGAGCCGGATCGCTACAGCCCACCGATGGCCTGGCTCCGGGCGGGCCTGTATTTCGGCGCCGTACTGGTTTTCAGCTGGACCACGGGTGTTTTTCAGACCGTCGTCGGGGCGCCGCTCGCGACGCCCGAGCAGTTGGTGAATCCCGCGTGGCTCATTTCTACGGCGCTGTGTTTCGCCGTCGTCGTGTGGGCATATGTCTACTGGTGGCCGCGCGGAACGCTGACCCACGGGCGCAGGCTCTATTTCATTCCGACACTGATCTATGGTCTTGCCTGGGGCATATGCGCGGGCCTGCTCTTCCTGTCGATTTACTCGATCCTCGAGGTGTTTCAATTTCCGCGACTCGTCAACGCAGTCCTGTTCGTCATGCTGTTATCGGTATACAGCATGAATTACCAACTCGGCTGGTGGGACATTCACGTCTCGCCGCCACACAATATCAAGGCGACCAATGCCGGCAAGGTCTTGCTCGCGCATAACCCGTTCATGCTGTCGAGCCTGGCTTACCTGCTCGTCTATGGAAACATCGGTATCTATGTCGTCCTGAACGCCTGCGCGCTCGGCGCTTCCGCGATCGCGTTGCGGTTCCCGCCGTTCTGGGCCGAAGACGGCGGCAAGGTGTCCTTCGACACAGCCATCGGCGAATAGGCGGTGGGTGCGTAACTCAACACCCGAGTTGTGAACACAGCCGTGCATTCGATCACGCCGCTCGGCATAGCGCTCGGATTCATTCCCGTGGGCATCGTTATCGTGATCCTGTACCGGTGGTCTGTCGACAGCCGGAGCGCGATATTCGCGATTTTCCGGATGCTCATTCAACTCGTGCTGATCGGTTACGTGCTCGGGTACCTGTTCGAAGCCGATTCGCCCGTGCTGATCATTCCGATACTCGTCGTCATGTTGCTCATCGCGAGCTGGATCGCGATGCGCCCGATCGCGGGCGCCTACCCGGGCCTGTATGTGAACGTATTACTCGCGATCGCGGCCGGCGGCATTCCAACCCTCTTGCTGGTTACGCAGGCCGTGATCGACATTCAACCCTGGTACGAGCCGCGTTACCTGATACCGTTAGGCGGAATGATCTTCGCGAGCGCCATGAATGCCGTCAGCCTTGCCGCCGAACGCGCCGAGTCCGAACGCGGCCACGGCAAGAGTGGCCGGGAAGCGCGCAACGCGGGGCTACAGGCCGCGCTGATCCCGTTGATCAATTCCCTGCTGGCTGTCGGACTCGTGACGCTGCCCGGCATGATGACCGGTCAGATTTTATCGGGCATTGAACCACTCGTTGCGGCGCGTTATCAGATCGTTGTCATGTGCATGATTTTCGGATCCTCGGGCATCGCGGCCGCTTGCTACCTGCTGGCCGCCGAGCGACATAGAGACCCGTGAGATCGGCCGAGAGCGACTGACATGGGCATCGCTGAATTTGCAGCCGCGAACGCGGCCATGGTGCTGGGTGCTGTCATTCAGGTCGCGAGCGGCGTTGGCGGTGGATTTGTTATCGTGCCGATACTTGCTTTTCTTGAAATCGGGCTCGTGCCCGGGCCGATGATCTTCGCAAGCCTGGCACTTTCTACCCTGATGGCCTTCCGTGAACGCAGCGCAATCAACTGGAATTTCATACCGACCATACTCATCGGCCTGATTCCGGGTTCGCTGGCGGGCGCCTACATACTGTCCAGCGTGCCGGCAGGCAACCTCGGCATCGTGTTCGGCTCGGTCATCCTGCTCGGCGTCATCATATCGATATCCGGCATCGAATTTCGGCACACACGAACGAGTTCGCTCGTGGCCGGCGCGCTTTCGGGCGCCATGGGCACGAGTTCGGGGATCGGTGCGCCGCTGCTGGCGCTGCTGTACCAGAAAGAAACCGGCCCACGTGTCCGCGCATCCCTGGCCGTACTTTACACGGGCGCGTCGATCCTGATACTTATCATTCTTGCCGGCTTCGGCCAGTTTTCAGTTGCTGACGCACGCTCGGGCGCCTTGCTGATGCCGGGCCTGATGATCGGGTACTGGGTCGCGCGCCGCTTCATTGTCCACATCGATCGCGGCGGAACGCGCACCGTCGTGCTTTGCATTTCGAGCGCTGCCGCAATCGCCCTGATCGTCCGAAGTCTGACAATCAACGCATCGTAACGAGTTCCTCCGCGCTGGTCGGATGAATGGCGACCGTATCATCGAAATCCTGCTTCGTCGCGCCCATATGAATGGCGACCGCATAGCCTTGCAGCATCTCGTCCGAACCCGGCCCGATCATATGACAACCGATGATCTTCTCGTCGCGGCCGGCCGTGATCAGTTTCATGCGCGCCCGCCGAGGATGTTCGGTGAAACTGTTAAACATCGGTACGAACTCCGACGTATAAATTTTAATGTCGTCACCAAATTCATCGCGGGCCTCACTCTCGGTCAGACCGATCGTGCCGAGCGGCGGATGACTGAACAACACCGACGGGATGTTCCGGTAGTCCAGGTGCCGGCCGGTCCGGTTGCCGAACACGCGATCGGCCAACCGGCGGCCTGCAGCAATCGCGACGGGCGTCAGCGCGACCCGTCCCGAAACGTCGCCGACCGCGTAAATGTTCGGCACATTCGTCACCTGGTATTGATCGGTCTGCACGAAGCCGTCGTCATCGGTCGCGACGCCGACTGTTTCGAGTCCGATGTCCCGCGTCGTGGGTATGCGGCCGACGGCCCAGATCAGCGTGTCGAACGGTCCGTGCTGTTGTCCGTCCCCGGTGGTCAGCTTCAAGGCGCCCGTCGCATCGGCCTCCAGCGCGGCCGGAACCGCGCGCCGATTAAAAACGATGCCATCGGATTCCATCGCCTCGATGACCGACTGTTGCAGCATTTCGTCGAAATTCCGCAACACGCTGTCGTAGCGTGCGAACAACTGCACCTCGGATCCGAGCGCACGCAACATGCCCGACAGTTCGATGGCTATGTAACCGCTGCCGACGACGCCGACGCGCGCCGGAAGCGCTTCGAGTTCAAAAAATCCGTCCGAAGTGATGCCAAGTTCCGCACCGGGCAGGTCCGGAACGATCGGGGTGCCGCCTGTGGCTATGATGACGTGCTCGGCCGTCAAGGTCCGGTCGCCCGCGCGAATTCTGTTCGGGCCGTCGAGTTTGCCTGTCGCGTTGATGTACTCGACGTTTTCACGGGCCAGGTTGTCGGCATAGACGTCGTTAAGCCGGCGCACGTAGGCGTCGCGCTTTTCCTTGAGCACCGCCCAATCATGGCCCTCGATCGCCAGACTGAATCCATAGCCCCGCGCATCCTCGGCCGCATGTGCGAGGCTCGCCGCGTTCCACATTATCTTCTTCGGCACGCAACCGACGTTGACGCAGGTGCCGCCGAGCCGGTCATTTTCGATCACGGCGACGCGCGCGCCATATTTCGCCGCGCGCCGTGCAGCGGCCACGCCGCCGCTGCCGCCTCCGATCACGACGAGATCCATCTGATCAGACACAGATTCGGACATTGTTTTTCCTTCTTGATTCGCCCAGTACCGATACTAAGACATCCCGTTGGCCTGTGATAGGATGCCGCATTTCCGACCGGCGCGACCGAGGAATTCGAGATTAACCCACTACTTCAAACAGATGGACTACCGAAATTCAGCGCCATCCGGCCAGAGCATATAGAGCCCGCGGTAAACGAGGTCATTGATGCCAACCGTGCACGGCTGAACGATTTGCTCGACGAGTCGGAACGACGGGTGCTTAGTTTCGAGGAAGGGATCCTACCGCTCGAGGATCTCGCGGATCGACTGCACCGGGTTTGGGCGCCGATCAGTCATCTCCACGCCGTTGCAAACAATCCGCAATTGCGGACCGCATATAACAATTGCCTGCCGCTATTGGCCAGGTATCAGACGGAAATTGCTCAGAATGAGCGTCTGTACCGACTGTACCAGCAAGTCGCGGACCGTATGCCACCCGGACGTGCGGACGGCGCGGGCGCCGTTCTGCATCACGCACTGCGTGATTTTCGTCTCGCCGGCGTCAACCTGCCGCTTAAAAAAAAGGCGCGCTTCAAAGCCATCGTGGAAGAACTGACTCAGCTTCAGGCTGAATTCGAACAAAATGTACTCGACTCCATGACGAGCCAGTCCTATCACGAAACCGACCTCGAGACGCTCGCCGGAATACCGGCGACGGTCATCGAACAGGCCGCGGAAAATGCACGCGAGGCATCGAAGGAAGGCTGGCTGTTCGAGCTCGACCAACCGACATACATGACCATCATGACCCATGCCGAAAATCGGGACATGCGTTTCTGGTTTTACCGCGCGTGGGTTACGCGTGCATCTTCGGATGCGGCCGGCGACCGCGAGTTCGACAATACCGACGTCATGGCGCGGATCCTGGCGTTGCGTCAGGAACAGGCTCGCCTCGTCGGATACGCTCATTACGCGGAATATTCGCTGATATCCAAGATGGCCGATTCGGTCGAGGAGATCCGCGATTTTTTGCAGAATCTCGCCGACCACGCGCACGCGACGGCCGTCAAGGAATTCCAGACACTCGAGTCGTTTGCCGGCCGGTCATTGGCCGCTTGGGATATCGCATTCTGGAGCGATAAACTCCGGCTGCGAGAATATTCGGTTTCCGACGCACAACTGCGGCCCTATTTCCCTCTTGATTCGGTACTCGACGGATTATTTGCCGTTATTTATAAACTCTATGGACTTAAAGCCGAATTGGTCGAAGACGTCAACACGTGGCAGTCGGACGTCCGGTTTTATTCACTCGTTGATGCCTCCGGAGAGGTGATCGGCGGCATGTTCACCGATCTGTTCGCGCGTCGTAACAAACGATCGGGAGCTTGGATGGACGATTGCATCGTCCGCAAGAAACTTGAGCATGATTTGCAGAAACCGGTCGCGCATCTGGTTTGTAATTTCGCACCGCCGACGAAAACCGTGCCATGCCTGCTGAGCCACGACGATGTATTGACCCTGTTTCACGAATCGGGCCACGCGCTGCATCATTTGCTCACACGTGTCGATTACCCGAGCGTATCCGGTATCAACGGCGTTCCGTGGGATGCTGTCGAGCTGCCGAGTCAGTTCATGGAAAATTTCGCATGGGAACCGGAAGTCGTGATGTTGATTTCTTCGCATTATGAAACCGGCGAGCCTTTGCCGGCGGAGTTGCTCGAAAAACTGCGTGCCTCACGCATCTTCCAGGCCGGGCTGCAGATGGTTCGGCAAATCGAATTCTCGCTGTTCGATCTGCGGCTACATGCCGAGTATGAGTCCGCTTCGGGCGACGATATCCTTGGCGTACTGGACGAAATTCGCGCACAGGTCGCGGTCGTGCCGCAACCCGAATTCAATCGCTTCCCGAACTCGTTTACGCATATATTCGGGGGCGGTTATGCCGCAGGCTATTACAGTTATAAATGGGCCGAAGTTCTAGCAGCCGACGCATGGTCCGCATTCGAGGATCAGGGTATTTTCAACGCCGATCTCGCCGCCCTGTTTCGCTCAAAAATTTTGGAGATCGGCGGCACTGAGAAGATCAGCGATGCCTTCAAGGCCTTCCGGGGACGGCCGCCGAAGATTCAGCCGCTGCTCAGGCAGGCCGGCATCCACGCGCCCCAACCGACCTGATGAAAATCGCAAGCTGGAACGTCAATTCGATTCGCGTTCGGCTGCCGCATGTCCTCGACTGGCTCGACGGTCACCAGCCTGACATTCTCGGCCTGCAGGAACTCAAGCTGCCGACCGAAGCATTCCCCGAAACGGAATTCGAAAAGATCGGCTACCGGTCCCTTGCATTTGGCCAGAAGACCTACAACGGCGTCGCCCTGTTATCGAGGCAAGAGCCGACCGACATCATCCGCGGCATGCCCAGTTTTCCGGACGAGCAGCGACGCTTTATCGCGGCAACCTACGGCGACGTCCGGGTCGTGAATCTCTATGTGCCGAACGGACAGAGCGTCGATTCGGACAAATACGAATATAAACTTGCCTGGCTCGACGCGTTGCGGGACTATCTGGTCGAAGAACGTAAACGCTATTCGAGTCTGGCTGTCATGGGCGATTTCAATATAGCGCCAGACGATCAGGACGTTCACGACCCCGACCAATGGCGTGGCAAGGTGCTCTGCAGTGACAAGGAGCGCGAGCGTTTGCAGGCGTTGTTCGCGGCCGGTTTCGAGGACGCGTTCAGGCTGTTTGACCAGCCCGACGGTATTTACAGCTGGTGGGACTATCGGGCGGCCGGTTATCGTCGCAACCGCGGTATGCGAATCGATCTGATTCTAGTCTCGTCCGCGCTGGCCGTGCGCTGTTCCGCTAGCCAGGTCGATGAGGAACCGCGCCGACTCGAGCGACCTTCGGATCACGCGCCCGTCTTCGCGTTATTCGACTGAAACGACATGGCGATATCATGTTCGGCAACCGAGAACTCATAACGGCAACGCGATACCGGCTCGCCGAGCGGCGCAGTAACTACGATGTGACCAACACCGTCGATGTCAGTTCTGCTCCCGCCGTGCGCGACAGTGTTCTGGAATTGTTTGAGGATGCCTATCCACATGTTTCTCTCGATACGATCTGGATGGCGTTCCACGATTTCGACGCACTTTTCGAAGGGCGTCTCCCGGAATACAAGGGTTGTGATACCGTCTATCACGATAAGCAGCACTCGCTCGATGTCACGCTGGCAACTGCGCGACTCATCGCGGCCCATGAAAAACAATGCGGCACGACCGACCGCATCGGCGAAGATCGCAGCATCATGACCTTGATCGTGGCCCTGTTTCACGACGCGGGCTACATACGCCGAACGGATGAACCACAACACCTGAATGGCGCCGAATACACGATCTGGCATGTCTCGCGCAGCGCTGAATTTTTGAGGCAATACCTGCCCCAGCTAGGACTTGGTGACTGGGCAGGCGTTGCGGCGCGCATCGTGCATTTCACCGGCTACGAGATCAATCTCGACGATATCGAGGTAAGCAATTCGGGTGACCGGCTGGTCGGTCATTTCCTGGGCACGGCTGATTTGATTGCGCAGATGGCCGATCGCTGCTATCTCGAAAAATGCCGGGACCGTCTGTATGCGGAGTTCGTGCTCGCCGGCATCGCAGTCGGGAAGGGACCATCGGACCAACCTAAAGTCCTGTACGGGTCCGGCATCGACTTGCTCAGAAAGACGCCGGATTTTTTTAGCCGGTTCGCGCGCGTACGATTAGACAGAAATTTTAATGGTGCGTATCGAATAATCAATGCGCTGTACGACGGACGTAACCCGTATATCGCATTTATCCAGCAAAACTTTCGTTACCTCAGACGATTGATCCGGAGCGAAAGCTGGCTCGGACTGCGCCGGAAACCGCCGTGTTTCACAGTGTTACCGAACCCGCAGCGTTCAGTCAACGCACTCGTCGGCCGCTATCTTGCGCGATTGAATGCGCCGGCGAGCGCCCTGACCATAAATTAGGGCCGGCCTGAACGGCTATTCGACGGTAACTGATTTGGCCAGGTTACGAGGCTGGTCTATATCGGTGCCCTTGAGAACGCCGACGTGATAGGCCAGCAGTTGCAACGGTACGGTATAGACCGCCGGTGCCTGAAAATAGCTGACGTGCTGGGGCATCTGGATGACTGTCACGCCATCGCTTGCCTCGATTCCGCTGTTCGGGTCGGCAAACACGATGAGCTCACCGCCACGTGCGCGGACCTCCATAAGATTTGATTTGAGCTTTTCGAGCAGATCATTGTTCGGCGCGACCGTGACCACGGGCATGTCGGCGTCCACGAGCGCAAGCGGCCCGTGCTTGAGTTCTCCAGCCGGGTAAGCTTCGGCATGAATGTATGAAATTTCCTTGAGCTTCAGGGCGCCCTCCATCGCAATCGGGTGCAGCACGCCTCGACCGAGAAACAGCGCGTGTTGTTTGTCCGCAAACCGTTTCGCGAGCTCCCGCATTTCCGTATCGAGCGCCAGCGTCTGCTCGATCAGCCGCGGAATCTCGATGAGCTTCGATATGAGCCCACCGTGCCGCTCGGGGTCTTCCCTGTGATGCCGGTCCAGCGCGATAACGAGCATCGCCAGGGCCACGAGCTGGGTCGTGAACGCTTTCGTCGAGGCTACGCCGATCTCCGGCCCGGCGCGCGTGAGCATCACGAGATCCGATTCGCGGACGAGCGAGCTTTCCGGAACATTGCAGATCGCCAGCGTGGCCAGGTACCCCGACTCCTTCGCGAGCCTCAATGCAGCCAATGTATCCGCGGTCTCACCTGATTGCGAAAGCGTCACGAACAAGGTGTCCGGTGGCACGACCGGGCTCCGATATCGATACTCACTCGCGATATCAACGCTGCACGGCAGTTTGCAAATCTGCTCGACAAAATAACGCGCGACCGCGCCGGCATGGTAACTGGTTCCGCAGGCAACGATATGCACGCCTTCGGCCCTGGAGAAGGCGTCCGACGACCCGGGCCCGAATGCCGATTGGAGCAGCCGCCCGTTCGCGATGCGTTCCTCGAGCGTTTCCGCAACGCCACGCGGTTGCTCATAGATTTCCTTCAGCATGTAATGCCGATATCCGGCCTTGTCCGTGGCGTCTGCGGACATTTCGCTTTTGCTGACCGGGCGGTCTACGGTGTTGCCGTGCTCGTCGATGACCGTGACGCTTTCTTTGCGAACGTCGGCGACATCGCCTTCCTCCAGAAAAATGAAATCGCGTGTTTCAGGAAGCAGTGCGGCGACATCCGACGCAACGAAATTCTCGCCCTTGCCGAGTCCAATGACGACCGGCATCGCGCGACGCGCGAGAATGATTCGATCGGGATCCGTCTGTGAAATAACGACGAGTGCGTGCGCGCCTTCGAGCTCGGCGACCGCCGCGTGTACTGCCGCCAGCAAGTCTTCCTCCGTCTTGCGGTGATGGTGAATCAGGTGGACGATGACCTCAGAGTCGGTCTCGGTTGCAAACTCGTAGCCATAACCCGTGAGCTCCGCGCGGAGCGCTTCGTGATTTTCGATAATGCCGTTGTGAACGATCGCGAGATCGTCCCCGGACATGTGGGGATGGGCATTGGACTCGCTCGGTGCACCGTGCGTCGCCCAGCGGGTATGGGCGATCCCCATTGAGCCTGCAAGCGGCGCCGCTTCGAGCGCCGCTTCGAGCACCGCGACTTTACCGAGCCGGCGACAACGTTCGAGACGGCCATTCGAGATGATCGCGACGCCGGCCGAGTCGTAGCCGCGATATTCGAGCCGCTGCAGGCCCTCCAGCAGGATGGGCAAGACATTTCTATCAGCTACAGCGCCAACGATACCGCACATGTGTTATCTCTCTGTCCTCTATTTCTTTTCGGTTTTCTTGACCGGCCGCTTCCAGCCCTTGATCACGATCTGCTTGCTGCGCTCGACGACCAGTTCACCGGCCGGCACCGATTTGGAGATACTGGATCCAGCGCCGATCGTCGCGCCGGCGCCGACTTCGACCGGCGCTACCAACTCGACACCCGAGCCGATAAACGCACCGTCGCCGATTACAGTCCGGTGCTTGTTGGCGCCGTCATAATTGCATGTGATCGTGCCGGCGCCGACATTCACGTTCGCACCGATTTCGGCGTCGCCAATGTAAGTCAGGTGATTCACCTTGCTGCCGATGCCGATGGTGCTCTTCTTTATTTCTACAAAATTTCCAACGCGCGCACCTTGCTTCAGAGCGGTCTCTGGCCGCAGGCGTGCATAAGGGCCGATCGAGCAGTTTTGACCGATGACCGCGCCGTCGAGCACGCAATTCTCGTGAACCTGGGTTCCGGCATCTATGCGCGTGTTTCGAACGACGGCGTTGGCGCCAATGCACACGCCATCACCTAATTCGACCGCGCCCTCGAAAAGCGTATTGATATCAATGAATACGTCCGTGCCGCAAACGAGCACGCCACGGATATCGATGCGCGCGGGGTCGGCGATACCAACGCCTTGTTGCATGAGTTCGAGCGCCATTCTTTTCTGATAGGCACGCTCGGCTTCGGCGAGCTGAGCCTTGTCGTTGATACCCATGACCTCGGTTTCAGACACCACCGCAACGGCTACCACGTTTCGGCCGTCCGCGACGGCCAGCGACACGATATCGGTCAGATAGTATTCATCCTGTGCGTTGTTGCACTCGAGCTTGTCGAGCCATGGAAACAAATCCTTTGCCGGGCAGGCCAGTATTCCCGTATTGATCTCGCGGATCCCGCGCTGCTCCGCATCGGCGTCCCGCTCTTCGACAATGGCCAGCACCTGGCCATCCGAATTGCGCACAATGCGCCCATAACCCTCTGGTGCCTCGGCCTCGACCGTCAGGATCGCGAAGCCGTGACTGTCGGCCGCGGCGAGCAGGCGTCGCAAGGTGTCGGGACGGATTAACGGCACGTCTCCGTACATCACCAGCACGGTGTTGTTCTTATCAACGACGGGCATGGCCTGTTGCACGGCATGCCCGGTGCCGCGCTGGGGATTCTGCTCGACCCAGTCCACCGGCGCCTGCGCAAATGCTTCCCGAACGGCATCGCCGCCGTTGCCATGCACGACGCATATCTGTGCAGCGTCGAGCGCCTGGGCGCATTCGACGACATGTGCCAGCAACGGCCGGCCCGCGAGGGCATGCAGGACTTTCGGCCGGTTGGAACGCATTCTTGTTCCCTGCCCGGCGGCGAGAATGACGACGCTGATATTGGAAGTCACGGGTGGTCTACTTTACCCGTTGAGCCGTAGCGGCGATAGCTGCAGGCAACGTAATACGGATCCGCGAACCGATTAGCGTCTCTTGCCCTTGAGCCTTTGCGCGGCGCGGTACCGCGCCGCCGCTTCGACCAATTGCGCCTGGGCATGCTGGATATCTTCCTTGCGGGTCGCACCCTTGAGCGCTTCCTCGGCGGCCTGATGCGCCTGCCGGGCGGCCTGCTCGTCCAGCTGCTCCGCCTGCAGTGCCGAATCGGCGAGAATCGTCACGAGGTGGGGTTGGATTTCAATGATGCCGCCCGTCACATAGAAGATCAGTTCTTCGTCATGCTCAGGCGACTGGACGCGAATTTCTCCGGGACGCAGATTCGTAAGCAACGGCGCGTGCCGCGGCGTAATGCCAAGGTCGCCCATCTTCGCCGGCGCGATGATCATCTTGGCCGATCCGGAAAAGATATGGCCTTCGGCACTGACGATTTCGACTTGCATCGTGCTCATTAAATATCGTATCCCGCGAACTAGAGCGTCTTGCCCTTTTCGACGGCTTCTTCGATCGACCCGACCATGTAGAAAGCCTGTTCCGGCAGATCGTCGTATTCGCCGGCGACGATGCCTTTAAAGCCGCGAATCGTATCCGCAAGGCTGACGTACTTGCCCGGCGAACCCGTGAAAGTCTCCGCAACGGTGAATGGCTGCGACAGGAATCGTTGCACCTTGCGTGCGCGCAGAACGGCGAGCTTGTCTTCCTCCGACAACTCGTCCATGCCGAGAATCGCGATGATGTCCTGTAACTCTTTATAGCGCTGCAGCACGACCTGCACCGCCCGGGCCGCATCGTAGTGATCCTGTGAAATCACGTTCGGATCGAGAAGGCGGCTGGTCGAGTCGAGCGGATCCACGGCCGGGTAAATACCGAGCTCGGCGATCTGCCGCGACAGCACGAGCGTCGCATCGAGGTGGGCGAAGGTCGTGGCCGGCGACGGGTCGGTCAGATCGTCGGCCGGCACATAAACGGCCTGGAATGACGTGATCGATCCTGTTTTCGTCGACGTGATGCGCTCCTGCAGCACGCCCATCTCCTCGGCCAGGGTCGGCTGATAGCCCACGGCCGACGGCATGCGGCCGAGCAACGCGGATACTTCCGTGCCGGCCAGCGTGTAACGGTAGATGTTATCAATGAACATGAGTACGTCCTGACCCTGATCGCGGAATTCCTCGGCGATCGTGAGCCCCGTCAGCGCGACGCGCAGCCGGTTTCCGGGCGGCTCGTTCATCTGGCCATAGACGAGAGACACCTTGCTGAGAACACCGGATTCTTGCATTTCGTAATAGAAATCGTTGCCCTCTCGCGTACGTTCACCGACGCCGGCGAATACCGAGTAACCGCCATGTTCCTTCGCGATATTGTTGATGAGTTCCATGAGCGTGACGGTCTTACCGACGCCGGCGCCGCCGAACAGGCCAATCTTGCCTCCTTTAGCAATCGGCATGATCAGGTCAATGACCTTGATGCCCGTCTCCAGCAATTCCGTCGATGACGCCTGTTCTTCAAAGGTCGGCGCCGGACGGTGAATCGGCAGCTTCTTGTCTTCGCCGATCGGTCCGGCATTGTCGATCGGCTCACCGAGTACGTTCATGATGCGCCCAAGCGTCTTGTCGCCGACCGGCACCCGGATCGGCCCACCGGTATTGCCAACCGCCAATCCGCGTTTGAGTCCTTCGCTCGATCCCATTGCGATCGCGCGCACGACGCCGTCGCCGAGCTGCTGCTGAACTTCGAGCGTCAGACCCCGGTCTTCCACCATTAGTGCGTCGTAAATGTTCGGCAACGCCTCCCGCGGAAACTTGACGTCCACGACCGCACCGATTACCTGAACAACTTCTCCGGAGCTCATTTAAGAATCCTCTTTATATAAACCTAGACTGCGGCTGCGCCGCCAACGATCTCTGAAATTTCCTGGGTGATAGCCGCCTGCCTGACCTTGTTATAGTCGAGCTGGAGTCGGTCTATAATTTTCCCGGCATTATCCGTCGCGCTCTTCATCGCGACCATCTTCGCCGCCATTTCACAGGCGACATTCTCCACCGCGCCGCGATATACCTGCGACTCGATGTAGCGCATCAAAACGCTTGTCAGCAAATCGACCGCGTCCGGCTCGTAGATGTAGTCCCAGTGCGTCGACAACTCCTCCGCATCGATCGCACTGACCGGAATTAACGTGTCGATGTCCGGCTTCTGGCTCATCGTATTTTCGAACCTGTTGCGCGCCAGAAACAGGCGATCGATGTTGCCGTCCACGAAAGAGTCCAGCATGATCTTGATCGCTCCGACGAGGTCCGCAACTTTCGGGTCCTCCCCCAAGTGCGTCGCGGCCGCGACGACATTAACGTCGAGATTACGGAAGAACTGCACGCCCTTGGCGCCGATCAGGCACAGGTCGATTTCCACGCCCTTGTCTCGCCATTCCTGCATATCCTTCAGTAGCATTCTGAACATGTTGACGTTGAGGCCACCGCAGAGGCCCCGATCCGACGTCATGACGATGTAACCGATGCGCTTGACGTCGCGCTCCAACAGAAACGGATGCCTGTATTCCGGGTTCGCGTTGTACAGGTGACCGATCACCGTGCGAATCTTGTCCGCGTACGGGCGCGACTCCGCCATGCGATCCTGGGTTCGGCGCAGCTTGCTCGCGGCGACCATTTCCATGGCCTTCGTGATCTTCGCCGTGCTCTTAATGCTGCCGATCTTGGTGCGAATGTCTTTGAGGTTCGCCATATCTCGATAAATCCCGGATCAATAGGCGCCGTTGCGTTTGAAATCTTCGATGGCCTCTTTCATGCCTGTCTCGATTTCGTCGTTATAGTCGCCCGTCGAATTTATTTTCTCCATCAGGTCAGCGAACTTTTCATTCACGTGGGCATGTAGCGCCGCTTCGAAAGCCACGATGCGATTTACATCGACATCGTCGAGATAGCCCTCGTTCGCGGCGAACAGAGAAATGCCCATCTCAGCGACGGAGAGAGGCGAGTATTGGGGCTGTTTCATGAGTTCCGTGACGCGCTGACCGCGCTCGAGCTGTTTGCGCGTCGCTTCATCGAGATCGGACGCGAACTGCGCGAACGCAGCGAGTTCCCGATATTGCGCGAGTGCGAGCCGCACGCCACCGCCGAGCTTCTTGATGATTTTCGTCTGGGCCGCGCCACCGACACGCGACACGGAAAGGCCGGCGTTGATGGCAGGCCGAAGGCCGGCGTTGAACAGGTCGGTTTCGAGGAAGATCTGACCGTCGGTAATCGAAATCACGTTGGTCGGCACGAACGCTGAAACGTCACCAGCCTGAGTCTCGATGATCGGCAACGCCGTCAGCGAACCCGTCTTGCCTTTGACTTTCCCATTCGTGAGTCGTTCGACTTCCTTCACGTTGATGCGCGAAGCACGCTCGAGCAGTCTCGCGTGCAGGTAAAAAACGTCGCCGGGATAGGCCTCGCGGCCCGGCGGCCGGCGCAACAGCAGAGACACCTGGCGGTAAGCCCAAGCTTGCTTGGTCAGATCGTCATAAATAATCAGTGCATCTTCACCGCGATCGCGAAAATATTCGCCCATCGAACAACCCGCGTACGGTGCGATGTACTGCATGGCCGCTGATTCGGCCGCCGCCGCCGCCACGACGATCGTATGTTCCATCGCGCCGTGCTCTTCGAGCTTGTGCACGACGTTGGCGATCGTGGAGTTTTTCTGGCCGATGGCGACATAAATGCATTTAACTCCCGTGCCCTTCTGGTTGATGATCGTATCGACCGCGACGGCTGTCTTGCCGGTCTGCCGGTCGCCGATGATGAGTTCGCGTTGACCGCGTCCGATCGGCACCATCGTATCGATCGACTTGAGGCCGGTCTGAACCGGCTGGCTGACCGATTGGCGCTCGATGACACCGGGCGCGACCTTTTCGATCGGGGACAATTCCTCCGATTCGATCGGTCCCTTGCCGTCGATCGGCTCTCCAAGCGAGTTCACGACTCGGCCGAGCAGGCCCGGGCCGACTGGAACTTCGAGAATCCGGCCCGTCGTCTTCACGATGTCGCCTTCGGAGAGGTGCTTGTAATCGCCGAGAATGACGGCCCCGACCGAATCCCGCTCGAGATTCAGAGCCAACCCGAAGGTGTCGCCCGGGAATTCGATCATCTCGCCGTACTGCACGTCACCCAGACCGTGAATTCGGGTGATGCCGTCTGTCAGTGCGATTATCGTGCCTACATCACGCGCTTCCGAAGCGCTGTCGAAGTTTCTGATGCGCTCTTTGATAAGTTCGCTGATTTCAGAAGCTTTGATTCCCATCTCTTTATATCCTCTATTTCACGAGAGCGCTGGTGAGTTTTTCCAATCCGGTGCGAACCGACCCGTCGATGATCAGGTCATCCGCCTGGAGGCGAGCACCGCCAATCAGATTTTCATCCAGCTGAAAATGTAAATTGACTTCACGGCCAAAGCGTTTCTTCAGGGCCGCCGTTATTTTTTTCTGCTGTACTTCATCGACCGGAGCCGCGGCGGTCAAAACAACCCTGACTCTGTTTTCGGCATCAGTTTTCAGTTGGTCGAAAAGTTCAACGATCTCGGGCAACGCGGGCAAGCGGTGATTTTCTGCCAAAAGCTTCAGCAGGTTCGCAACTTGTGTCGAATCGGCCGGACTTGTCGGCGCGGCTTTCTCGCAAACGCTGATTATCAGATCGATGATCGCATTCATGTCCGTTCCGGGCGCATTGATCAGGCGCGCCACGTCGTTGTTGATCACTACCTCGGCGGCCACGCGCAGTGCTTCCGACCACCCCGCGAGCTGACCGCTGTCCCGGGCCAGTTCGAACGTCGCCTGGGCATAAGGTCGCGCAATACCTCTGGTCTCGGACATCGGACGCTATATCTCCGCGGCCAGCCTGTCGAGCAGGTTCTTGTGTGTCGCCGCATCGATCTCACGCGCGATGATTTTTTCCGCACCCGCAATCGCGATGGTGCCAACTTCGCTGCGCAGCTGTTCACGTGCACGGTTCACTTCCTGTTCGACTTCCGATTGGGCGGCGCTGAGGATGCGTTCCCGCTCCTTATCGGCCGTCCCCCGTGCTTCCTCGACGATGTGTCCGCCCCGGGTGGTGGCTTGATCAATGATCTCGCGCGCCTGAGCGCGAGCCTCTTCAAGCAACCCGACCTTCTCGACCTCCGCGAGCTCCAGCGAACGCGCACCTTTTTCCGCGGCCGCAAGGCCATCGGCAATCTCGATCTGACGCTCCTCGATCATGCCCATGAGCGGCGGCCATACGAATTTCATGCAGAACCACACGAATACGAGCATCGCAATGGTCTGGCCAATTAGAGTGGCATTGAGATCCATGTCGCTATTCCTCGATTCAGTCCCCGTATCTAACCGCCCAGCGCCGGCTGCAGCGCGTCCCGCAGCTGCCCGACGAACGGATTCGCAAACGCGAAGAACAAGGCGATACCGACGCCGATCATGGCGACCGCGTCGAGCAGGGCCACGACCAGGAACATTTTAGTCTGTAACATCGGCGCCAGCTCCGGCTGCCGCGCGCAGCCTTCGAGAAAACGGCCACCAAGCAGGCCCATGCCAATACCAACGCCGAGTGCGCCAAAACCAATCAAAATCGCGACCGCAATCGCAGTTAAACCAACTACAGTTTCCATTACTTGCTCCTAAAAAGCACAGTGGATATTAAATAAAGACCCATCGAAATTAACCATCAATGACTCTCCTGCGCCTGGCTCAGGTAGACGACACTGAGAATCATGAAAATATAAGCCTGCAACGTAATTATCAGGATATGAAAAACTGCCCAGAGAAAATGCAGCGGTAGCTGCCATAGTCCGAGCATAGCGATCAGGATAAACATCAGTTCGCCCGCGTACATGTTGCCGAACAGTCGCAGCGACAAAGACAACGGTTTCGCCAGCAACGCGACGGTCTCGAGAACAAAATTGAAGATCATAACGAGAGGGCTCAGGATCATCGGTACGCCGAGTTCCTTCGGATTCAAAGGCTGCAACGTCAGTTCGGCAGCGAACCCCACGATGCCTTTATTCTTTATCGTGTAGAAAATAATAAGCACGAATATCGACAGCGACATGGCGAACGTGATGTTCGGGTCGGTCGTCGGCACGACTTTCAAATATTCAACGCCGACCGCGTGAGCGACGAACGGCAGCCAGTCCACGGGAATCAGGTCCATGAGATTCATCAGAAACACCCAGGCCACGAGGGTCAGCGCCAGTGGAGCGATGAGCCGGTCGCGTCCGTGGAATGAATCCTTGACGCTGCCGTCGACGAAATCGACGAGTATCTCGACAAAGGCCTGCATCTTGCCCGGCCGGCCGGTTGTCGCATTTCTCGCAACGCTCCGGAACAACGTACAGAGAAACAGGCCGAGGATCACCGAGAACACCATTGAATCGACGTTGATCGCCCAGAAATTACCGGCGCAGTGATTCCAGACCCAGCCGTCTTCACCACGACAAACCTGCAGATTCTGCAGATGGTGTTGAATATATTCGCTGGCGGTCTGTTTAGTGTCTGTTGCCATCGCTTAAGTGTTATTAACGTCTGGATCTACAGTTCCAGGAATTCCTGTTTTCAAAGCCGCCCAGTAAACGACATATATCGCAATGTACCCGGTCATAAACGGCAGCAACTCGACGTTTAAAACCTTAATCGCCGCAATCATGAGCGCTACCGTCAACACAATTTTCAGCGCCTCGGACACGTAAACGCGTCGCATGAATCCCTCAGGATTTTGCCCGGCATCGCCGCTGAACATCCGCAACGCCTGCCAAAGACCCGCGACCAATCCGATCCCACCGCCGGTCGCCGCCGACAGGGCCGAGCCCGAGCCACCGGCCCAACCGGCAATTGCGGCAACCAAACCGGTAATGACGACTTGCCAACCGGCCAGCCAGAGTGCGGCTCTTTGCAGCATGGAGATGCCCGGCCTTCGCCCACGCCGGCTATCAATACAGTCAGAGCATGGGTACAAAAAAAAGCCACTTCACACACCGAATCCGGGGCGGGTGGCAAACGACCGGCAGAATCTGCCGGTTAGCCCGCATATTCTACGGGCACGTCATGACCGGTTCAAGTCTCCGCTCGGCTTCTCAAGGGAAGGTCAGGCAACCCCGGCGAGCGGCAGGTTGCGCGGGCCCCGGAAATCGCGGTCGTGATGCCCAAGACGAGGCCATTATAATGGCCGGTAATCCGCCATAAGTAACGAAATCACCAGCCGCCTCATGCCGAAGTCTGAATCAAATCCTCACGTCACGGGCAGGCGCGGCACCCCGGATTTTTTGCCCAGACCTCCGGGCTGGCTTTGGCTCATCCCCATGGTACTGACAACCCTGGTATACGCGCCCGCGTTCTGGGGCGACCTGGTCTGGGACGACATCAGGCTGGTGAATGTGCAACTCGATTATTTCATTACGCTAGGCGATGCGCTGAAACCCTCGCACGACTACGCCCTCAGCGGAGTCTATTACTACCGTCCGGTTACCTTCCTGAGTTTCATGCTCGACCGAGCCCTGTCGGAATCAGGTTCGGCGTTCTTCTATCACCTTTCTAACGTTATCTACCATGTCATCACCACACTTTTTGTCTGGCTGCTGGCACGTCGCTTGTTTAATGGCCGGCCGAACGGCGAACTGGGCGCCATTGTTGCGTCGATCGTGTTCGGGCTCCACCCGATTCATACGGAGTCTGTCAGCTGGATATCGGGACGCACCGATGTTCTCGCCGCAATGCTTATGATTCCGAGTATTCTGTTGCCGCTCTACTGGCGAGACCGATTGTCGGTCTGGGCACTGTTTGCCGGTGCCGGGCTGTTTTTCCTGGCCCTGTTGGCCAAGGAAGTCGCCATCGCGGCGCTGCTACTCGTTCCGGCCGCGATGCTGTTGACTCGCAGAGCGCCTGAGCGGCGAAAATCCAGGGCGCTTGTATGGATCGGGCTTGGCTTGGCCTATCTCGCTGCCACCTGGCTGTATTTCGAGTTGCGCACTACCGCCGGCAGTATCGAGTTTGGCGCATCGTCGCTGACATTGGGCGCGCAATTGGAGTCGCTCGTGAGAAGTGCCGCCTATTACGTCCTCAAAATACTGATACCTTGGCCGCAGACCAACATTGTCGGGGCGACAATGGTCCCCGGTCTTCTCTGGTCGTCGGCAATCGTGGCCGTAGTTTTCGGATTGCTCGCCGTAGCGGTTCGACGTTCGTTTCGCGGCGATGGCGTCCTGTTATTTTGCTTGTTGTGGTTCGGCGTAACGCTGGCCCCCGCGCTTTTCGTGGCGACCAGGCCGTTGGCCGCGGCGTCCGTGGCGGAGCGGTATCTGTATGTCCCTTCAGTTGGATTTGCACTGCTTCTTGGCCTGTTATTCAGTCATTTTATGGCCACCAAATGGCAGAAACTTGCAATCGGCACTTTAGCGGGACTAGCGCTTGTTCTGGCGTCATCCACTATTGCTCGGGGGTTCGTATGGCAAACGAGTTTCAATCTGTGGAGTGATGCGGTTAAAAAGAGTCCGGAGCTCTCCGTTCCCTGGGAGAATCTGGGAACCGTATATTCGGAAAACGGCGATCAAACGACTGCGGTGAAATTGTTGTTGCGTGCACTGGAAGGTGAGGAAGTCTGGCATAGCCATGCCCGCATCAACGCCAATCTCGGTACTATCTATGCAAAACAAGGGGAGTTGGGAAAGGCTCAAAAGTATTTTCAGGCCTCTCTCTCGATTCGGCCAGAGTGGCCGATTGCTCACTGGCATCTGGGTAACCTGTATAAATTACGGATGCAAGAGGCCCAAGCAACAGGTGATTCCAAGACGCAACGAGATAATTATTTCCGTCAGTCACTGGAGTACTACGCAACATCAGTGGAATACGACCCGACACTACGTGGCGCCAGATGGGAATTAATTGATCTATATTCTCAATACGGACAAATACTGGAAGGCGAAGGTGATTCGACCGACGCGAAGCGTCAATACCAGAATGCGCTGAAACAAATCCACGAAATAGTCGTAAACGATCCCGCTGCGGGTTCTATGCCCAGGGTCCAAATGACCAGAAATCAACTGATCATGAAGCTCGGAATTACCAACTACTGATTGCCGGATTGGTTTACTTTATGTGCGCGAGAATACCCTCGAGTTCGTCGAGGCTGTTATAACTCACAACGAGCTTGCCGCTCCCTTTCGCGCCATGCTGGATCGCGACGCGCGCGCCGAGTCGCTCCGCGAGGTCATCCTGCAGACGACGGATGTCGGGATCCGGTTGGCCCCTGCCGGCCGAGGCCTTGCCGGCACCGGCGAGCACACGTTTCACGAGGCGCTCAGTCTCCCGGACCGAAAGCCCCTGCTTCGCCACGCGCCTGGCGATTTCGCTCTGCGTCGCGGCATCCTCCAGGGCCAGCAGTGCTCTCGCATGGCCCATCTCCAGGGTGCCGGCCTGGACGAGTGCCTTGGTTGCATCAGCCAGATCGAGTAGCCTGACGAGGTTGCTGACCGCGGTTCTGGATCGGCCGATCGCCTCGCCGGCGGCCTCGTGCGTCAGGCCGAATTCATCGATCAGCCGCCGCAGCGCCCCGGCTTCCTCTAAAGGACCCAGATCTTCGCGCTGGATATTCTCAATCAGCGCGATCGCGATCGCCGTAGAATCAGGTATCTCCTTGACGATGGCCGGCATCACTTCGAGACCGGCCATTTGCGCCGCGCGCCAGCGACGCTCGCCGGCCGCGATTTCGTACTGCCGCGCGCCCGAACTGTCGCGTTCATCGAGCGGGCGCACGACGATCGGCTGAATCAGGCCCTGGGCGCGAATCGAGTTCGCCAGGTCTTCGAGCGATTCACCGTCCATGTCCAGGCGCGGCTGAAAGGCCCCGCGCCTGAGCAGGTCCACCGAAATCAGGCTAAGCCCGTCGCCTCCGTTCTGTGGCGTGATTTCGACGGGCTTGACGACATTGGCGTCGCCGAGCAAGGCATCCAGCCCGCGACCCAATCCTGTTCGTTTCGCACTCATTACGGTCTCCTGAGCATTTGCTGCCAGTAGCGATGCGCTATTCTAGCCGCCGAAATCAAGCGACGCCTACCTTATCCGGGGCCAACTCCTGCGCGATGAACTCGGCGGCCAGCGCCTGATAGGCTTTGGCACCCGACGAAGAACGGTCGTGCAACAAGACGGGTAATCCAAAACTCGGCGCTTCGGCGAGCCGCACGTTGCGCGGAATTACCGTCGTGTAAACCTTGTCGCTGAAATGCTTGATGAGCTGCGCCGACACTTCATTGGCAAGTTTGTTGCGCGGATCGTACATCGTGCGCAACAGGCCCTTTATCTGCAGCGAATGATTCACCGTGTTGCGCACCTGCTTGACGGTTTCGAGCAGTGCCGACAAGCCCTCGAGCGCATAGTACTCGCACTGGATCGGAATCAGCGCGCCATCGGCGGCCGTCAGCGCGGTCAGGGTCAACATGTTGATCGTCGGTGGGCAGTCGACGAGCAGATAATCATAGAGGCCCCGAACGGGTTCCAATAGGTGCCGGAGTCGTCGTTCGCGCCCGTGTTCGCGCAGCAAATGCACTTCGGCGACCGTAAGCTCAGCGTTGGCCGGTAACAACGAAAAGCGGCCATCCAACACCGATACGACAACATCCTGTATTTTCGCGTCGCCGAGCAGCACGTCGCAGGTCGAACGCTCGAGTGACTCCTTGTCGATGCCGCAACCTGTCGTCGCGTTGCCCTGCGGGTCGAGGTCGACGAGCAGAACGCGGCGATTCGCTGCCGCCAGCGACGCGGCGAGATTAACGCAGGTCGTCGTCTTACCGACGCCGCCCTTCTGGTTCGCGATCGCAATACATTCACCCATCATGTCCCTCCCGCTTGCTTTCGCAGGGTTCCGTTTCGCGCCGCTCGATAACGACGATGTGCCGCTGCACAGCGAGACCAGGAATCCGCACCGAGGCGATCTGCGTGGCTTCCCACGAGGGTTGCCCGCGCAAAAACGACCGCCGGACGGATAATAAGCTACCCAATTCGTCGTCCGGGAAACGCCCCTTCATCGCGAGCAACCGCCCGCCGGCTCCAGCCAGTCCGCCGCAAAGACCAACGAATTTCCCGATCGATGCAAACGCCCTGCACATCACTGTATCGAAAAGTTCCTCGGGCGCGTATTTCTCGACGCGCGCCTGTATGACGGCCACGTTGTCGATCTGGAGTTCCGCCACGGCATGCCGCACGAACCTGACTTTCTTGCCGCCTGAATCGAGCAGGCAAAACCGCCGCTCCGGTTCGAGGATCGCGAGCGGTAAGCCCGGGAAACCGGCCCCGGTGCCGACGTCGAGAACCGATGACCCGTACAGAAAAGGGCGCACACTGAGCGAATCGAGTATATGCCGGGCCACCATTTCCTCAAGGTCCCGAACGGCCGTCAGGTTGAACGCCCGGTTCCATTTGTCGAGCAGTCGCAGTAGCCGCTCAAGGCGCGCGAGATCACGATCGGCCGGCGTCACTCCCAGCTCGTGCAAGCCGTCCTGCAAACGTTCTCTAAGTGAAGCCTGAGCCGTCAACAACGTGGATCAACCCGAAACTGCGCAAGCAGGCTGACAGTATAACGAAAGGCGGCGCTTGGTCGTCAGCGCAGGCGTACGATGGTGCGCCCGACGACTTTGGCGTCGATATAGGCCTGAAAACAATCCGGCATGTCCTCGAGGCTGACCTCGCGACTGACGATCTGCGCGAGGTGTCGGGGCTTGAGATCGGTCGCGATCCGGTTCCAGACCTCGAGACGCAACGATCGTGGCGCCTCGACGGAATTGATGCCGAGCAGATTGACCCCACGCAGGATGAAAGGCATGACGGTCACGGACAATTCGACGCCGGCCACGAGCCCGATGCTCGCAACATTACCGTAAGGCCGCGTGGTCCGGATCAGCCAGGCAAGAATATCGCCGCCGAGATTATCGATCGCACCACCCCAGATGGCCTTCTCGAGCGGCTTCGTGCCGAGTTCGAGTTCCTTCAGGTCGAGGATTTCCGCCGCGCCCAGCGTATGCAGGTATTCGTGCGCGTCGGTTTTGCCCGTCATGGCGGTCACGGCATACCCTCTGCCGCTCAGCATATCCACCGCCAGGCTGCCGACGCCGCCGGTCGCGCCGTCGACGGCGATCGGGCCGTGATCAGGATGCTGCCCATTCTGCTCCATGCGGTGTAACGCGAGAGCGGCCGTGAACCCGGCTGTGCCGATGCTCATCGCGGTCCGGGCATCGATGCCATCCGGCAGCGGTGTCACCCAGTCGCCTTTGACCCGCGCATATTCGGCAAAACCGCCGTCATGCGTCTCGCTGAGCCCGCAGCCGGTTACGACGACCTCGTCGCCTTCACTGATGCGGCTGTCTCCGGAGGAAACCACGGTGCCGGCGATATCGACGCCGCCGACGAGCGGGAACTTGCGCAGGATGCGACCCGCCCCGGTCGCCGCGAGTGCATCCTTATAGTTAATGCTCGAGTAAGCGCCGTGAATCACGACGTCGCCCGCGCTCAGATCATCCAGCCCGATCGTCTCGAGGCGTGCCTCGACATGCCTGCCGTCCTCGGAATGAATGCGAAACGCCTTGAAGGATTCCATCGATGACTCCCCTCCTGAATATGCCCGGCCGTCAAAATCAAGCTGCCAAGCCGCAAAGCTTACTCGATCGTAAACAAACGATGTGCGGACATTAAATGTCCGCGGCGTGATGACAGGCGACCATCGAAGCCTCGAGCGGTTCGAGCGCGGGAGTCTGCGCCGCACACCGCTGCGTCGCGTGAGCACAGCGCGTCCGGAACGCGCAACCCGACGGCGGGTCCAGCGGCGACGGCACATCGCCGGTCAGCACTGTTCTTCGTCGCGCCTTTTCAACGCGCGGATCGGGCACGGGGACGGCATTGATCAGCGCCCGCGTATACGGGTGCCGCGGATGTTCGAACAGGGTCCTGCGATCGGCGGATTCGACGACCTTGCCGAGGTACATCACCATGACCCGATGACTGATCCGGCGCACCACGGCGAGATCGTGCGCGATGAAAATGAGCGAGAGTCCCAGTTGTGCCTGTAAATCGAGGAGCAGTCCGACAATCTGCGCCTGGATGGACACATCGAGCGCACTCACCGGTTCGTCGCAAATGATCAATCGCGGCTTCAGTATCAAGGCGCGTGCGATGCCGACCCGCTGACATTGCCCACCCGAAAACTCATGCGGATATCGATTCAGGTGTTCGTTCTCGAGCCCAACCTGCGTGAGCACCGCCGCTACCCGATCCAGGACCTCGTCCCGGGACAGACCCGCATCATGGGTCTGCAGTGGTTCGGCCACGATTTCGCGAACGGTCATGCGCGGATTCAGGGCTGCGTACGGATCCTGAAAGATGATTTGCATGTCCTTGCGCGCTGCATTCAACGCGCGCCCGTCGAGCGCGCCGAGTTCCCGGCCGAGGAGACAGACGCGACCCTGCGTGACCGCCTGGATGACCGGCGGGAGCCAAAGCATGGCTCTGGCCAGCGTCGATTTTCCGCAACCCGATTCACCGACAATGCCGAGTGTCTCGCCGGCGCGGAGTTCCAGACTGACGCCATCGACCGCGCGTAAAATCCGCGCCGGGGCCAACAGGCGTTCCGCCGGCACACCGAAATGCACCTTCATGTCTTCTACGGTCAACACCTTGTCTAACGGGTCCGCAACGTCGGGTCGGGTCGCCTGATCCGTGAGCGGGGCATCGAGACGCGGCACGGCCGCGAGCAGCGCTTTCGTGTAAGGGTCCCGCGGCGCATGAAATACGGCGTCGACCAACCCGTGTTCCTTCGCGACACCGTCCTGCATGACGAGCACATGGTCGCAGGTGCCCGCGATGACGCCGAGGTCATGGGTGATGAGTATGACCGAGGTGCCGAGTTCTCGGCGGAGTTCAGTCAGGAGCGCGAGGATCTGTGCCTGCACCGTCACATCGAGCGCCGTCGTCGGTTCGTCGGCAATCAACAGTGCCGGCCGACAGGATAAAGCCGTCGCGATCATGACGCGCTGGCGCATACCGCCCGATAATTCATGCGGGTACATGCCGAGCCGGCGGCGCGCGTCCGTAATTTGCACGAGATCCAGCATACGTTCGCTCTCACTCAGGGCCTCGCGCCGGGACAGCCCCCGATGCAGGCGCAAGACCGCCGACATCTGCCGTCCGATGGTCACGAACGGATTCAACGAACTCAGCGGATCCTGAAAAACCATCGCGATACGGGCACCACGAATCCGGTTCAGGCGTGACGCAGGCAGGCCGAGCAGCTGCTCCCCGTCGAATACGGCCCGGCCCCGTGCGCAACCGTTCTCGGCAAGTAACCCCATAATCGCCAGCATGGTCTGACTCTTGCCGGAACCGGATTCGCCGACGATGCCGAGTGTCTCACCGGCGGTCAGTGAAAATTCGAGATTCTTGACCGCGTGCACCGGACCGTCCGGTGTCGCAAACATCACGCTCAGGTCGGTAACCTGCAGCAAGGCGTCGCTCATCGCTCGCTCCGGTCACGCGGGTCCAGCGCGTCGCGCAGCCCGTCACCGATGAAGTTAAAACAAAACAGTGTGGCGGCCAGGAACAACGCGGGAAATATCAACATCCATGGCGCACTTTCCATTTCCTGCGCACCATCGTTGACGAGGGCGCCCCACGAAGTCATCGGCTCCTGAACGCCGAGGCCGAGAAAGCTCAGGAAGGATTCGACGAGTATGACCTGTGGAATTGTCAACGTAACGTAAACGACGACGACACCGAGCAGGTTGGGAATGATGTGCCGCCGGATGATGCGCGGTGTCGACACGCCAACGGCCCTCGCGGCCTCGATGAATTCACGGTTCTTCAGGCTCAGGGTTTGTCCGCGCACTATGCGCGCCATGTCGAGCCAGTTGATTGCACCGATTGCGACGAAAATCAAAAAGATGTTACGGCCGAAGAACACCATGAGCAGAATGACGAGAAACATGAACGGCATGGCGTAGAGAATGTCGACGATGCGCATCATGACCTGATCGATGCGGCCGCCGAAATAACCCGATACGGCACCGTAGCTGATTCCGATCAGCAGACTCACGATCGTCGCCACGACGCCGACCATGAGTGAAATACGTCCGCCGTACAGCGTGCGCACGAACAGATCGCGCCCGAGCGCGTCCGTGCCGAACAGATGCCCGCTCGTCAGCGACGGTGGCACCGACATCTGTTCCCAGTCCGTGTCGTCGAAACTGAACGGGCTCAGAGCCGGCGCGATAACGACGAGTAGCGTGAGACTGGTCAACACGATCAATGCCGTCATCGCCGCGCGGTTGCGGCGCAGAACCCGCCGCGCGTCGGACCACAGGCTGCGTCCTCGATTCATCTTTTTTGGCGCGGGTCGAGGTATCCGTAGACTACGTCGACGATAAAATTAAAGCTGATGATCAGGATTCCGTAGAAGACGACCACGCCCATCACCAGCGTGTAATCCCGGTTCAGCGCCCCCTGAACGAAATAGCGGCCGAGGCCGGGGAGGCCGAAAATCTGTTCGATGACGACCGAGCCCGTGATGACGGCAGCGGTTGCCGGCCCGAGGTAAGACACGACCGGTAGCAATGCGGGCTTGAGCGCATGCCGGATGATGATCGTGCGCTCGGGCAAGCCCTGCGCACGGGCCGTACGAATGTAATCGCTCCGCAGGACTTCGATCATGCTGCCGCGGGTCAGGCGCGCAATGTATGCGATCTGCGGCAGGGCGAGCACGATGATGGGCAACACGAGATGGCGGAAGTCCCCGTCGCCGAGACCGCCGGCCGGTAGCCAATTCAGATGCACGGCAAATAACAGAATCAGGACCGGCGCCATGACAAAATTCGGTATCGATATGCCGGTCATCGACGCCGTCATCACCGCGTAATCGGTCAGCGTGTTTTGCCTGAGCGCGGCGATGCTGCCCGCGAATATACCGACCACAAGCCCGAGCAACATCGCCAGGCCACCGAGGCGCAATGACACCGGAAACCCGCTCCTGATGAGCTCGGTTACGCTGAAATCACGGTACTGGAACGAGGGACCGAAATCGCCCCGCAGAAGGTTGCCGAGATAACGGCCGAATTGTCTATAAAGCGGTTCATCGAGATGGTAGGCAAGCCGCAGGTTCGCTTCTATTTCAGGCGACAGCTGCTTTTCGGCATCGAACGGCCCACCGGGGGCCAGGCGAATCAGAATGAAGGCGAGTCCGATCAGAATGAGCAGCGTCGGAATCGCGCCAAGGAACCGCCGAATCGCAAAATTCAGCATGTTGACCCCGAATAAATCGATTCGGAGTGGCAAAAAATCAGCGTCATCAAGCCTGCTCCGTATTCAATGGCTAGTGTTTCAGGATATAGAAATTCTTGCTGTAGTGGTGATCCATGATATTGGACTGATACCCGCCGACCCACGGTTTAACGAGGTGTTTCGACACATAAAAATATATCGGAATAATAGGCATATCAGCCAGCAATAGCCGCTCGGCTTCCTGCATGAGTGCCGCCCGTTTCAACATGTCGCTCTCCAGCGTCGCCGCGTCGACGAGCGCGTCATAAGCCGGATTGACCCATCCCGAACCGTTCAACTCGTTCGCCGAATGCATGAGTTGAGCGAAACTGAAAGCATCGTTATAGTCGCCAATCCAGCCGTCACGAAACACTTCGGTTTTTTCCTTGCGTTTGCGCGTTTCGAGGAACACTTTCCATTCCTGGTTCGCGAGCCGCGCCTTTACGCCGAGCACCTGCTTCCACATCGACGCGATCGCGATGCTGACGCGCTTATGGTTCTCACTCGTGTTGTACATGATTTCGACTTCGAGCGGCTTCGACGTAGAGTAGCCCGCTTCGCGGTACAGGCGTCGCGCTTCTTCATTTCGCCGTTCCTGCGTCCATTGCGCCCATTCGGGTTGTTGTCCCTGATAATTCGCGACCGGCGGCACCCATCCATAGGCGGCGATCTCTCCGGCGCCCGTAATACGCATCGTGATGATGTCCCGGTCAATCGCCATGGCGAGTGCCTGCCTGAGTTTGGGACTGTCCTTGAATGGTGGGCGGGTGACATTCAGACCGAAATAATAACTGCCGAGATACGGTGAAACCCTGAACTCATCGCCAAGGTGCGCACGAATCCAGGTCAGCTGCTGATACGGGATGCCTTCCGTGATGTCGAGTTCCGACGCACGGTATCTTTTCAGTTCAGCATCGGCATTTTCGATCGGATACAGGTAGACCACGTCGATCGTCGTATTTGCGTCGTCCCGGTATTTTTCGTTACGCACCAATTTCATGCGCGATTGAACGACCCACTCGTCGAGCCGGTAGGCACCGTTGCTGACGAGATTGCCGGGACGCACGAATCGACGGCCATGCAATTCGACCGTTGGCGCGTGTACGGGATAGGCCGTCGAATGTGTCAGCAAGCCGAGCAGATACGGTGCCGGCGCATGCAATCGAATCACGAAGGTCAACGAATCCGGGGCCGACACGCCGAGTTTGTCGGGCGGGAGTTGGCCGAGCACGATCGCTTCGGCATTCTCGATCGGGTACAGAATGCTGGAATACTGCGACAGCGTGTTCGGGTCCACGCTGCGCCGGAGCCCGTACACAAAATCCGCCGCAGTCACGGGATCCCCGTTGCTCCATCGGCCGTCTTCACGGAGAAAGAACGTGTAGGTCTTGCCGTCCGGGCTGATCGTCCAGCGCTGCGCGGCACCTGGAATCAGCGTCCCGTTCGGTGCTTCCGATACGAGACCCTCGAACAAATCGCGCAGGATGTTGGCGGACGGCACGCCTTCGGCGCGATGCGGATCCAGCGTCTGCGGCTCGGCGCCGATCCCCTTATGCAAGACCTGTCGCTCGGCCAGTTCGGTGCCCGCTACGCCACCGACCAGGCCGCCGACTGAATCATTATTCTCTACCGGCCCCCCACAGGCCGCGAACAGCACTAAAGTGAAAACGATGCAGGCGCGCGCGTACCGGCCCCGAATTTCATGATGGAACGGGCAATGACAGAAGGGTCGGTGATGGTGCGGTCGACGACGGCGCACGACTCAAGCGCTCTTGAGTTCTTTCTTTTTAAGGTGCACGAGCAGCAGGGAAACGGCGGCCGGCGTCATGCCCGAGATGCGCGATGCCTGACCAAGCGTTGCCGGCCGTATGTCCGTCAGCTTCTCGCAAATTTCATGCGAAAGCCCGCGTACGTTGGCAAAATTCAGACCCCGCGGCAACAGTGTTTCTTCGTTGCGGCGCGCACGCTCGATTTCCTGTTGCTGGCGGTCGAGGTAGCCTGCATAGCGCGCCTGAATTTCGACCTGAGTCTCGATCTGCTCGGCGAGTTCAGCATCTTCGGCGGGATGTCTCGCTCGCGGGCCAACGGAGTCGATGGTCGTCAACAGCGCATAATCGAGTTCGGGTCGTTTCAGTAACTCAAGCGCTTTCTGCTCGCGGCGCAGCGGCCCACCGATCGATGCTTCATGGATCGGGGCCAGATCGTCGGGTCGCACGAGCAACCGCGACAACCGCGCGGTTTC
>Ga0114949_10000156_pt1 | contig 31063 bp, 23 predicted proteins | sample N074metaG_FD_83505 | JGI IMG/M metagenome (GOLD analysis project Ga0114949, IMG submission 83505) | Deep subsurface microbial communities from Kermadec Trench to uncover new lineages of life (NeLLi) - N074 metaG | ecosystem: Environmental > Aquatic > Marine > Ocean trench > Sediment | place...
ACCCGTGCGCCACTCGTGTGCGAGTCACTCCGAAGAGTGACAAGCCTTACCGTTCGACTTGCATGTCTTAAGCACGCCGCCAGCGTTCGTTCTGAGCCAGGATCAAACTCTCCAGTTTGAACTCGTCTCTGATGTGTGCACTTGCGTACCCACATCGGATTGTTCGGAATTACGCAGCACCCTGAACACGAGGGCGTCCGGGGTGCTGTTGTTACGGAAATTTATTGCTCTAACCATCCAGTCGGGTTTCCATTCCCGACGGACCACACGCTATTCAGTTTTCAAAGAACCGCAGAAGTCTGGCAGTGCTTGTTTCGAGCACTGCAGACAAAAAGGCACCTGGGACCGACTCAACTGCCCGAGATACCTACAAAACTTGCCGGGCGAAGAACTTACGCCGCGCGCCGAGAACGGTCAAGGGCTCTTGCCGAGATAAGGGCCCCTCCGGGGGAAATATCAGGTCAATCGAACCCGCGCGAAGCGCCTCTTGCCAACCTTGAGCAGATAGGAGCCGGCCCGCAGCCTCAACGTCGGGACTGTGACGACTTCGCCGTCGACGCGCACGGCCTTTTGGCCCACCAAGCGCCGCGCCTCGCTGCGAGAAGCGACCATCTCCAAGCGCTCCAAGAGATCCAAGAGGCCAATTTCCCCGTCTGGGCCGGTCTCGAACGCCAACTCCACGAGGTCTTCGGGGATCTGCTTGTTCTGAACGACGCTTCGGAACGCCTCCGCGGCCTCTCGCGCGGCTTCGGAACCCGCAAATCGCTCCACGAGGGCCCCGGCGAGGCCCAATTTGAACCCCATTGGATCGCCCTCGCCACGTCCGAGCGCCTCACGGAGGGGCTTTAGCGCCTCCCATCGGCTGTCGTGGAGCAGGTCGTAGTACTCGAGCATGAGGCTGTCGGAAACGCTCATCACCTTGCCAAAGAGTTCTTCGGGTCGATCGGTGATGCCGATCCCGTTTCCGAGGCTTTTCGACATTTTGGCGCCATCGCTTCCGACCAGCAGCGGGTGGGTAATCACCGCCTGGGCGGGCTGGCCGTAGGCGCGCTGAATTTCGCGTCCCATCAGCAGGTTGAAGGTCTGATCCGTACCCCCCAATTCGACATCGGCGCGCAACGCCACGGAATCGTAGGACTGCACGAATGGATACAAAAATTCGTGTACGGATATCGGCTCGTTGGCCGCGTAGCGTTTCGCGAAATCGTCGCGCTCGAGCAGCCGGGCGACCGTGTAATGCGAACACAGCCGAACGAAATCGGCAGAAGATAGATCTTTCATCCACTCGCTATTGAATCGCACCTCCGCGTTTTCGATGTCGAGAATCCGCCCGACCTGTTCGACATAGGTTTTCGCGTTGCGCTCGACGGTGTCGGCGTCGAGCGCCGGGCGCGTCTTATTCTTCCCCGACGGATCCCCGATACCGGCTGTAAAATCTCCCACCAGGAAGATCGGTGTATGGCCGAGCTCTTGGATCTTCTTGAGTTTGTTCAGGACGACCGTATGTCCGATGTGGAGGTCCGGCGCCGAGGGATCCATTCCGAGCTTGACGCGCAGCGGACGCTGCTCCTTCAACGCGGCGATCAACCGCAGCCGCAATTCTTCCTCGCCGTGGAACGCCACGGCACCGTCGCGCATGACGTCCAACTGTCGTTCAGCCTCGCGCGCGAGAGTCTTGTCGCTCATTGGAGGCGCCCCGTACAATCTCGAACCTTTCGGTCGGTAACGATGATATCCACCTGTCGATCCCTATGGTCGTGAGGAACAGCGTCGACGACCTGGAATTCGTAACCGAAACCCACCAGTGTGGGAGCATCGCCAAGCTCGGTTGCAAATGCGCGATCGTAGTAGCCCTTGCCGTGACCGAGACGGTAACCGTCATCGTCGAAGGCGACCCCCGGCATCACCACGAGATCGCCGGGCATCAGTTGAACCGCGGCCCCGTCACCTTCGGGCTCCAATACGCCGAACGCGCCCGGGCGAAGTGCATCCCAGCACTCCACGGCGAAAAATTCGAGCCCAAGCGGTTCCGTGGTGCGGGGTAGAAGTACAGCGCCCCTCTTTTCGACAAATGCTTCGAACAGGGGTCGCGTGGGAATTTCGTAGGAGAGCGCTGCGTAGAGGGCGATCCGCTCGGCGCGCACCACCAACTCCAAATCCATCAACGCTCCTGCGGCCGCCTGCCCCGCCCGCGCTGAATCCGCGGGGGAGACGCCTTTTCGCAGCTGCGCCATCTGCTGACGCAGCCGGCGCTTGGAATCCGTGAGCTGGGAGGACATTGCCCTCACCATAGGCTGCGGGCCTGGCTATTGCCCGACCGCGTGGGCCTCGACGGCGGACTCTGCGAGTTCGATCAGCGATTCGATGCGATTCGGGTCGATGCCGGGCGCGGACGGGCCCTGCGCGCCGCCGCGCTCTCGAAGCTCGACGAGCTCCCGGGCGAGATTCAGCGCCGACAGCAAGGCCACCTGCAGGGTATCGACGGTGCCAGTCCTTTGTTCCACCGTCGCCATGGTGTCGTCGAGATAGCTCGCGACTCGCTGGAGCGAGGCTTCGTCATCGTCCGTGCGAATTCGGAATTCCTGTCCCCGGATGGTGACCGAGACGACCGGCTTGCTGGACACTACTCACCGACCTCCAGAAGCTGCGCGTCGAGTTGATCGAGGTGGGCGATCAACTCGTCGATGCGCTTGTAGGCGTCCTGCCTGCGTTGGTTTGCGGCGATCAAATCCGAGTCGAGGATCCGGATGCGCTGCCCGCCCTCGGCGAGCGCGGTTCGCAGCCCTGCATTATCCTTGCTGAGCCGGTCGTGCGATTCGACCAACGTCCTGATCGAACGTTCGAGTCGATCGAAGTCGCTGGATTTCGTGGCTGTTTTGGAAATGGAGAGATCCCCCGTTCTGTTGCGATCCTACCGGTGACCGATGGAATACGTCAAGCGATTGTCGAAGAAAGAAGCGACCGGCCCGAGCGCGCCGGAGGGCGGCGAAAAATCTCGGTCAAACTGTGTTGCAATCAGTCAAACACACTCTGGGATTCGGAAACCGAAGCGTCTAGCAGTTCACGCAGCCGGCCAGGGTAATTGGTAAAGAGTCCATCGACACCGACTTCGAGGCATTTGCGCAGGTCCACCAACGCGTCAACCGTATAGGGATACACCGCAAACCCCTCCGCGTGCGCGCCATCGATCCAATCCTCGTTGGCGAGCCCGAACCAGGGATTCAGCGCCTCGGCGCCAACCGCCCGGGCGCGCTCGAACGCACCCGCGGGTCGGCGCGCCGAAACCAAGACCGCCAACCGCGCTCCTGAAGACAGGGCGCGCAATCGCCCGAGAACGTCGTCGGAAAAGGAAGAGAAAATTGTCGACGCGAGCAGCCCCCGACGTTCCACGGCGCGAAGCGCAGCCGCCTCGAGCTCCGGATACGCGCCGCCGGGGCCGGTCTTGATCTCCAGGTTGAACGCAATCGCCGACCCGAATCGGTCGAGCACCGCGTCCAGCGTTGGAATCTTCTCGCCATCTCCTGCATCGAGCGTTTGAATTTGCGCGAGGTCCGTCGCGCGGATCTCGCGCTTCAGGCCGAGGTCAGCGAGATCCCCATCGTGGCGAACGACGATTGCGTCGTCACACGAGAGGTGAAGATCGATCTCGATCATGTCGGCGCGCTGATCGACCGCCAACTGAAACGCGGAAAGCGAATTCTCCGGGCGATCACCCGAGGCGCCGCGATGCGCGATGACCAGCGGCTGCGGAGATCGCACAGACCTAGACCTCCTCCCATTCCCGGGAGCGCTCGACCGCCCGCTTCCAACCCGCATAGAGCGCCTCGCGTCGCTCCGCACCGAGCTTCGGCTCGAAGACCTGCGCGCGATCACCTTTCGGTGCGAGATCCGCGCGATCTGACCAGAACCCCACAGCGAGCCCTGCGAGCAGCGCGGCACCCAGCGCGGTGACTTCGAGCACAGGCGGCCTCTCGACGCGCACGTCGAGGATGTCAGCCTGGAACTGCATGAGAAAGTCGTTCGTCGCGGCGCCCCCATCAACCCTCAGCGTGTCGAGTTCGAGCCCGGAATCCGCGCGGACACACTCCAACACGTCTCGAGTCTGATACGCAATCGACTCCAACGCCGCTCGCACGATGTGGTTGCGGGTCGTCCCACGTGTAATCCCGACGATCGCCCCACGCGCTCGCTCGTCCCAATACGGTGCACCGAGCCCCACGAATGCCGGAACCAGATAGACACCGCCGGTATCTTCGACCGCCTGCGCGGCCGCTTCCGAATCACACACTTGCCGAATCAAGCCCATGCCATCGCGCAACCACTGGATGGCGGCTCCGGCAACGAACACGCTCCCCTCGAGCGCGTATTCGACCCGGCCGCCGATCGACCACGCGATCGTGGTAATCAGACCGTTACTCGACGCGTGCGCATCCTCTCCGGTGTTCATCAGTAGGAAGCAGCCGGTCCCGTAGGTGTTCTTCGCGAGGCCGGGCGACGTGCAGTCCTGACCGAAGAGCGCGGCCTGCTGATCTCCTGCAACTCCCGCAATCGGAATTTCAGCGCCCAACCACTCGGAATCCGCAACCCCGAAATCTCCGCTGCTGTCGCGCACTTCGGGAAGCATCGCGTGCGGGATCCGCAATTCGCCCAACAGCAGATCGTCCCACTGCAGCTCGTGGATGTTGTAGATCATCGTCCGAGAGGCGTTGGAGGCTTCCGTCGCGTGAACCCGGCCGCCCGTGAGCTTGTAGAGCAGCCAGCTGTCGATCGTCCCGAACGCGAGTTCACCGCGCTCTGCCCGCTGCTGCGCGCCGTCGACCGCATCGAGAATGAAGCGCACTTTCGTCGCCGAAAAGTAGGCATCGATCACGAGACCAGTGCGCGCGCGGACCTCCTCCGCGAGCCCTCGAGATCTCAGTTCCGCGCAGATCGCGGCGGTCTGCCGCGATTGCCAGACAATCGCGGGATGGATCGGCTCACCGGTCGCTCGATCCCAAACGACCGTCGTCTCTCGCTGGTTGGTGATCCCGATCGCGGCAATCGCACTGGCCTCGACACCCGCCTTTTCGAGAGCACCACGCGCCGCTCGCAGCTGGGCCTCCCAGATCTCCAGTGGATCGTGTTCGACCCAACCGGGTTTGGGAAAGTGCTGCGGAAATTCGTACTGATCGACCGCCGCGATGCTCCCGTCGCGATCAAAGAGAATCGCGCGGGAAGAAGTCGTTCCCTGATCGAGCGCCATCACGAATCGAGTCACTTTCAATCGTCCACCGTAAGACTTTTCAGGCCGACTCCGCGTCGATCTCTTCGTCGAACAACGCTTCGACGAACTCATCCGCCGAGAACGCGCGCAGGTCCTCAGCCGCTTCGCCAACACCGACGAATTGAACGGGTATTCCCAGCGCGTCTGCCAATCCGATCAGAACACCACCCTTGGCGGTTCCATCGAGTTTGGTGAGGACGATTCCCGTCACGCCCGCGACCTCGGCAAACAGTTGCGCTTGGGAAATCGCGTTCTGCCCGGTCGTTGCGTCGAGAACCAATAGGACTTCGTGGGGCGCATCCGGGGCACCCTTACCGATCACCCGCACCATCTTGCCGAGCTCTTCCATCAGTGGGCGCTTGGTCTGTAGACGCCCGGCCGTGTCGATGATCGCAACGTCGATCCCCCGCGCCACAGCCGCTTTGACGGTGTCGAACGCGACTGCGGACGGATCGCCGCCGGACGGGCCGGCGATGACTTCGCAACCCACTCGCTCGCCCCAGATCCCGAGTTGCTCGATCGCGGCTGCGCGAAAGGTGTCGCCGGCCCCGAGGATCACGCTGCGTCCGGCGGCGATGTGGCGCGCGGCGAGCTTGCCAATGAAAGTCGTCTTGCCCGCACCGTTGACGCCGAGGACGAGGACCACATGCAGTTTCCCCGTCACAGCGACTTCCGCCGCGGGTTCGACCCGCCGGAGTTTTTCGAGGATCGCGTCGCGGAGGATCCCCTTTACCGCCGCGGCGTCGCCACCGCGCGCATCCGAGCGAACCTTTGCGAGCAGGCTATCTACCGTCTGAACTCCGAGGTCGGCCTCGAAGAGCAGCGCCTCGAGTTCATCGAGCAGTGGGGCGTCAACCGTGCGACCGCTGAACAATTCGCCAATTCGACCGACCAGGCCCTCTCGGGTCCGTCCCAGCCGATCGCGCAATCGCACGGTTTGCGGGGGCTCGATGGCCTCCGCGACGGGCGCGGCGACCGCGCCATCGGAATCTGCCGCGGCACGCGCGGCAACCGCGCGATCGGGAGCCGCCGCCAACCGCCGACGGGATCGCCAGGCCGAACCGATCACTCCGCCAACGGCCAGTGCGAGCGGGCCGAGAAGCAGCGCTAGCAGCAGCGGGTTGCGAATCGCCCAGGCTTCGAGAATGGAGATCAGGGAGTATTCCATCGCGGGCGGAACATAGCGGCCTTCCGCGCCTACCGAGAGAGTCGCAGCCGACTCGCGCGACCGGCCGAGAAAGCGTGCCCCTCAGTCCGAACGCACCGCGCTCAGCTCATCGTTACGGCGACGAGCTTGCTCACGCCCTTGCGCTCCATCGTTACGCCGTACAGAAGGTCGGCGACCTCGATGGTGCGCTTGTTGTGGGTGATCACGATGAACTGCGACCAGGCCGCCATCTCGCGAACGAGATCGTTGAAGCGACCGACATTGGCGTCGTCCAGCGCCGCATCGACCTCATCGAGCAAGAAGAACGGCGAGGGGCGAACCTGGAATACCGAAACCAACAGCGCGATCGCGGTCAGCGTCTTCTCGCCACCCGAGAGCAGGTTGACATTCTGGAGGCGCTTGCCGGGAGGCATCGCCATGATGTCGATCCCCGACTCGAGGACATCCTCGGAGTCGGTCAGCGACAAACTCGCGCGGCCGCCATTGAACAGGCGGGGAAAATTCTCGGAGAAACGCTTGCTGATTTCTTCGAAGGTTTCCTTGAATCGACGCCGGCTGGTTCGGTTGATCCGCTGAATGGCATCGCGAAGAGAGCCGAGCGTGCGGTCCAGGTCTTCCTTCTGCTCGGTGAGAAATCGCAAACGCTCGCTCAGTTCCTCTTGCTCCTCGATCGCGCCGAGATTCACTTCACCCAGACTTTGGATCTTGCGGCGAACTTCTTCGAGTCGCTCCTTGCGCTGCTCAAGGGGAAGGGTCGCGAGTATCGCGTTCTCGCGGGCATCGCGAGCGGCGTTGGGAGCGGCCTCTTCCTCGAGCTCGGCGCCCGTCGCCTCGACCTCAGATTCCGGCAGCGCAACCACCGGCTCCTCGGATTCAGGCCGCGCAGTCAATGACGCCCCGGATTCGGGCAACGTGGCCGCCGGCTCCTCCAAATCGACTGAGGGTGGGCTCCAGGTCGCGATATCCACGTCCCATTTGTCCCGGATCGACTCTTCGAGGTGCGCGAGGGTGAGTTCCAGCTCGCGGCTGCGCAGCTCCGCTTCGTTGACCCGGCCGCGGCGATCCGAAATCTCGTTTCGAAGCTCGCGGACGCCCTCGTCGAGCGCCGACACTTCACCCGAGACCCGCTCGTAGGTCTCGCGCCTGGCGTCGTTTCCAGCGCGAGCCGCCTCCTCCTCGCGAAGCTGGGATTCCAGGCTCGTTTCGGAATTCGCGATGGTTTCCGCGAGTTCCTCCCTCCTTGCCTCGGCGGCGGCAATTTCTCCATTTCGCCGATCGATCCACTCCCGCGTCTCCGCTACCGCGGCAATCGCTCGCTCGTGAATCGATCGCAGTCGATCGCGTTTCTCGGCTCGCCCGGCGTGCTCCACCCTTCGCTCGGTTGCGATTGTTTCCAGTCGGGTGAGTTCGCGTCCGCACGAACCCAGCCGCAAAGCCAGTGCGTCGAGCTCTCGTTGGCGATTCACGCGGTCGTCGCGCACCCCTTCAAGGGTGCGCTCGAGACGCGCGTGCTCTTCAGTCAGCGAATCGGTCTCTGCGAGGATCTCGGATCGCTCGATGGTGCGGCCCTCATGGGCCTCTCCGAGTGTCTTGACCCGCTCGCGGGTGCGCTCGAGATCCTTCTCATGATTCGCCACCGCGAGCGCCGCCGTGTGGTGTCGGTTCCGCAAATTATCGAGTTCGTCGGCGGCGCGGGCCAACTGTGCCTCGACATCCCGATTCGAATTTTCCGCTTCGGCCACTTGACGGTCGAGGTCGGCGACCTCGACCGTCAACTCGCGCACCTCCCCCATCCGGGCGAGTAAACCCTGACCGGGGCCCTCGGCCCCCGCGCCACCGCGCACGGTGCCGTCGCTTGTGAGCACATCGCCCTTCAGCGTCACGAACGTCGCGGGGATGCGGCCGGTATTGTAGATCGACAACACCTCCCGGAGATCGTCAACCAGGTTGACGCCGCCGAGCAGCGTGCGGGCGAGCTTCTCGAATCCAGGGCGCGCTCGAACCCGCTCGAGAAGCGGCTGACCGAGGGGCACGAATCCCGTCGCTTCGGGCTCGTCGCCAGACATCGACACGAGTACGCCTCGGCCCGCATGGTTCGCGCGCAGCTGCTCCAAAGCCGCGATTGCGGTGGCGGGCTGATCGACCACGATCGCCTCGGCGCGCTCGGCGAGCACGGCTTCGACCGCGAACTCGACCTCGCGATCCACCTCTAGAAGATCCCGCACCAATCCGCGAAGTTCGAGATTTGACTGTTGCGCGTTCTCTGCGGACAGCAGATGCCGCGCACCTTCACCGACATCATCGCGACGCTCCACGACTTCCCGCAAAGAGTCGAGCCGAGCCCGGCGCGTCTCTCTGCGCTCACGAACTTCGCGCAGCTTCTCGGCTGCCTCCCGGACTCCCGCGACCGCCTCTTGATGACTATCGAGTGCGCGTCGCACCAGGCCCATCAAGCGATCTCGCTCGGCGAGCAGATTGCGCAGTCCCTCTTCGAGTTCGCGCTGTTCACTATCCGCTCGCGAAGACTCGGACTGCCCGACTTCCAGCACGTCGTCCGAAGCGCGAATCCGACCGTCGATCACGGCGCGGCGATCGCTGATGGTGGAGAGGCGATCCTCCGAACGCGCGATGCCGGTGAGTGCTTCGACGAGTGCGCTGTTGGCGATCTCGCGTTCGCGCTCGATTTCCTGGAGCCGTTCGCGAGCCTCGGTCACCGCGGTTTCGCTGCTGGCCAACAGCCCGGCCTCCGAAGCGGTCGCACTCTCGATCGATCGCAGTTCGTCCGCCGCGCCCTCGTCCTCGACCTCTTGCGCGCGCAATTGCTCGCTCAGCCGTTCGAGTTCTCCGCGCCGGGCGGCAATCGTTTCGGCGAGCGACTCGCGCTCCCTGCGGCCGAACTCGATCTGCCCCTCGTGGTGCTTGATGTCGGTGCGCAGGGCCAAGAGGCTCTCGTTGCCATGGCTGAGAACCCGCTCCGACTCTGCGAGTTCGAGGCGGGTCGTCTGGACGGCCAGTTCTCGCTCGCCCAGGGTCGCTTCGAGGCCCGCCACTTCATCGCTCAGCTCCGCGAGCTGCAATTTTGCGGCTTCGTTCCCCTCCGCGAACGCGCGACGCTCGTCGGCGGCGATCGAAAGCTCCAACACCCGCAGGGTCTCGCGAAGTCGCTTGTAGCGCGCGGCCTTCTTGGCCTGGCGATCGATGGAGTTGATCTGTCGTCGAATTTCGGCGAGCACATCGGTAATCCGGAGCAGATTCTGCTCCGTCGATTCGATCTTCGATTCAGCCTCGCGGCGCCGGGCCTTGTACTTGCCGATGCCAGCCGCCTCTTCGATCAGGACCCGTCGCTCTTCAGCCTTCGCGGAGATGATCTCAGCGATCCGCCCCTGCTCGACGATCGTGTAGCCCTTGGTGCCGATGCCGGTATCCCGGAAAAAATCGTGCACATCGCGCATCCGGCAGGGCGTGCGATTGAGGAGGTATTCGGACTCACCGGTCCGATAGAGGCGACGCGTGATCTGGATTTCCGCGTAGGCGGCAAACGCGGGCGGCCCGTCCCCATCGCTGTTGTCGAAGGTCAGGACCACCTCGGCCAATCCAACGGGGCTGCGCCCCTCGGATCCCTGAAAGATCACGTCTTCCATGCCCTTGCCGCGCAGGCGGCGAGGCGATTGCTCGCCCATCACCCAGCGCATCGCGTCGACGATGTTCGATTTGCCGCAGCCGTTGGGGCCCACCACCGCGGTCACGCCGGGCTCGAAGACCAGCGTGGTCTTGTCCACAAACGATTTGAAGCCGTGGAGTTCCAGGCTTTTGAGCTTCACTCGATCCTCGCTGCAACTTACCAGCACGCGCGCACCCGGGGCCGCCAGCCCACAGGATGGTGCTAGTCACGACGCCGAGCGGAGGAAGATGGGGGACGTCAGAGTGGTACCACCCCTAAGGGGACAATTGCAACAAATTCGGCGGGTAATGATGGGCCCCGGTGGAGAAGAATCAATCCGATTTCCGTCTCTGGACGCTTCGCATCCGGGCACTTGGCTGGGGTGGCGTTAGCCAGCGGCAATCGCCTTTGCCTCTTCTGCGCGATATTGGAGCCGATAGAGTCGGTAATAGACGCCCTCGAGGGCCATCAGCTCCTCGTGGGAGCCGAACTCCACGATCCGGCCCTTGTGGAGCACATAAATCCGATCCACGTCCTGGATCGTGGAGAGGCGGTGAGCAATCGCAATCGCAGTTCGGCCCTCCATCAGGTTGTGGATCCCGCGCTGGATCAGTATTTCGGTCTCCGTATCGATCGAGCTGGTGGCCTCATCGAGCACGAGGACATCAGAGCCGTGGGCGACGGCACGGGCAAACGAGAGCAGTTGGCGCTGGCCCGCGGAGAGATCCGCACCGCGCTCGCGAAGCTCCGTCTGGTAGCCCTCCGGGAGCCGTTCGATGAAGTCGTGAGCCTCGACGGTCCTGGCTGCGCGCTCGATATCCGCATCGCTCAGCCCCTTGCGACCCAGGCCAATGTTCTCGGCGATCGTGCCGCTGAAGAGAAAGACGTCCTGCAGTACCGTCGAGATCGTGCGGCGCACATCTGCCTGACGGATGCAGCGCAGATCCCGGCGCTCGAGTAGCACGCGGCCTCTTTGCGGCTCGTAGAGCCGTGTGAGGAGCTTGATCAGCGTGGTCTTGCCCGATCCGGTCGCCCCTACGAACGCCACCTTTTCGCCGGGTGCCACCTCGAATGACACGTCTTCGAGAACCCACTCCTCGTCGTTGTACGCGAACCAGACGCCTTCGAACGCGACCGCTCCGCGGCCACCCTCCACAGGTTCCGCGCGCACGTTGACCTCCGCACTCTCGGGGGCATCGACGATTGCGGGCTGGGTATCGAGCAGCTGGAAGATTCGCTCCGCGCTCGCCATCGAGCTCTGCATCACCGAATACTTCGCGGACAGATCCCGCAGCGGCATGAAGAAGCGCCGCATGTAGTCGATGAAGAGATAGAAGGTTCCCACGGCAGCGAGTCTAAATCCATAACCGAGGATCACGGCGACTGTCAGGTTCTGCGCAACTTCGACGAACGAGAAAAGCCGCCCCTCCCAACGATTCGAACTCTGCCAGGCGTTGCGGTTGTGAGCGTTCATCTCATCGAATTCGGCAGCATTGCGCGACTCGCGCGTAAACAGCTGCACCACCTTCATGCCGCTGATCGTTTCCTGAATCCGCGCATTGATTTGCGCGATTCGGAGCCGGGTTTCGCGAAACGCTTCGCGAACCTTCAAACGGAAGACAATCGCCGCCAACGCGAGCACCGGAACGATGGAAAATGTGGCCAGCGAGAGCTTCCAACTGATCGCGAACAACACGGCCGCGAAGCCAATCATCTTGAACACATCTGTGATCAAGGAAACGAGGCCGGAGGAGAACATCTCCGACAGGTTTTCGATGTCGTTGGTGGCGCGCGTCACGAGCCGACCGACCGGATACCGGTCGAAGAAACCCAGGTGGAGGCGTTGGATGTGATCGAAGATCTCGCCGCGGAGGTCTCGCATCGCGAGCTGGCCCACCAGGGCCGCCAGATACATGTAGAGGAACTGGAGGGCCGCCGAGGCCAGTGTGACAAGGGCGTAGAGCAGCACGAGCCAGCCGAGTGCCGAGAAAGCCGACGGCGGATCGAGAATCTGCGCAGCCCACTGCGAAACCGATCCCGTCCATCCGACCACGGCCACCGATGAAACCACCGGATCCGGCGGGACCGCGCCGCCGAAGACCCTGTCGAGCCCGTGCATGATGATCCACGCGGGCGCGAGCTCGAGCACGAAGAGCGGCACGAAGAGCAACAAATCGAGCGCGAAGATCCACTTGTAGGGGCGCAGAAATGGCCAGAGCCGAAGCAGCAATCGCGCGTCGTAGGCCTTGCCGAGACTCTGCTCGTCGTGAACGGCGTCTGCACTCACGCGACCGCCCCCATTTCGTCGAGCTCTTCCTCCAGCGCCTGCTGCCGAGCGGTTCGCGCGTAAAAGCCCCCGGCAAGCAACAGCTCTCGGTGGCTTCCGCGCTCGCTGATGCGGCCTCCCTCGAGGACGATGATCTGATCGCAATCGCGAACGCTGCTGATGCGGTGGGAGATGCAAATCACGGTGCGCCCGGCGAACGCCTCGGCGAGGCTGCGCTGGATCGCCTGCTCGGTCGCCGCGTCGACGCTCGAAAGCGTGTCATCGAGAATCAAAATGCGGGGATCGAGCGCGAGCGCACGGGCGAGCGCGGTGCGCTGGCGCTGCCCGCCCGAGAGCATCACGCCGCGTTCGCCGACCACGGTCGCGAGCCCGTGAGGGAATTCAGCGAGGTCCTTGGCGAGCTGTGCGCGCTCCACGGCCTGGGCAACGCGCTTGGGGTCCGCCTCGGGAAGGCCGTAAGCGATATTTTCCGCGATCGACATCGAGAACAGGAACGAGTCCTGCGGAACCATCGCGATATTGGAGCGAAGCATCTGGAGCCGGAGCCGGTTCACATCGACGCCATCGATGAACAAGCAGCCATCGTCGACTTCGAACAGACGCGGAATCAGTGAAGCCAGCGTGGTCTTTCCCGAACCGACCGGGCCCACGATTCCGAGCGTCGTACCGGCCGGCACCATCAGAGAAATTTCGCTGAGCGCGGCGTCGCGATCAAACGACGGGTAATGGAAAGTGAGGTCGCGAAATTCGATCTCGCCGCGTAGGCTTTCCACATCGACGACGTCGGGACGGTCGGCAATCGAAGGTTCGACCGTGAGGACTTCGTCGATCCGCTGCATGGCTGCCGCACCGCGCTGAATCAACGCAAACACCCAACCCAGGATGAAGGTCGGGAACGTCAGCCCGTAGATCAACATTGCAAATGTGACGAATTCTTCGGTCGTCATCTGGCCGGATAGAATCTTCGATCCACCCACCCAGAGGATGATCATCATCGCGAGACCCGGGAGTAGCCCGACGATCGCGGGCATCGCACCGCTGACGCGAACCAGCTTCAACTGCCTGCGAAAGAGGCTCTCGTTCGACTCCGCGAACCGGTCGCGTGTGATGTCCTCCATCGCGTAGGTCTTCACCACGGAAATTCCAGAGATCGTCTCTTGGAGATGGTTCGAGAGATCCCCGAGACCTTCCTGGACCTCGATGTTCCAGCGATGGAGACCCCGACCGAAAACGCGCGCGAACTGCACGAACAGGGGATAAGGGACGAGTACCAGCAGCGTGAGCTGCCAGTCCATCCAGAACATCATCGCGAATGCACCGAGATACTGCAGCGGAGTCCCCACGACCGAGAGGAGCCCGGGGCCGAGGAGCGTCCGCACTGAATTGAGATCATTCACGCTCCGGCTCATCAGATCGCCGGTCCGCCAGCTCAGGAAGAATGATTGAGGGAGACGTTGCAGGTGCGCGAACAGGTCGTTGCGCATTTCGTATTCGATTTCGCGAGCCGCGTTGAAAACAAGTACGCGAGAGTAGTAGCGAAGCACGCCACTCAGGATGCCGATCCCTGCGAGCCAGACCGCGAGGCGGACGATGGAAGCGGCCGGATCGCCGGCTTCGATGGCTCCGACAGTGCGCCCCGTGAGTTTTGGCACGATCAGGAAAGTCGCGACATAGGCGAGTGTGATCACCGACCATATCGCGTAGTAGCGGCGATTCCTCGCGATGTATTTCGCAAGTCGCGCGATCGCCGCCCGCGCGGAACTTCGACCCCCGCGCTGGGCCGCAATCCGCTCGGCACTGCTCATCGGTGATACCAATTCGCGAATCGCCGGCGATCGACATCAATCAGCCAGGCGACAGCAGCCAGCGTGTTTCGAAACAGAGTCCTCGCGACACCGTGGGCGCGATAACGGCGCGCCGAAGTGGTAACCGCCAGATCGAGCTGAGCGAAGCGTCCGCAGCCGCGCATCGCTTTCACGAGATCCAAGTCTTCCATGATCGGAGTCCGCGGGATCCCACCAATCGCTTCGAGCGTTCGACGCCTCAGGAAGATCGCCTGGTCGCCATATGGCAGCCCGAAGGCCGCGACTCGCAAATTCACCCCCCACTCGACGACGCGCAGCCCCCAGCCGGCCTCATCGAAGCGCATCCGGAATGCACCGCCAATCGTTCCGGCATCCTCGAGAGCACTCTCGATTGCTCGATGAAATCCGCTGGGCAACCGGGTATCGGCGTGGAGCAGGACTATCGGGTCTCCGCAGCTCTCGCGAACTCCCACCGCGAGCTGCTCTGCCCTGCCGGGTGGGCTGTTCACGACACGCGCCCCGGCATTGGCAGCGAGCTTCCGGGTGGCATCCCGGCTGCCGCCATCGACCACGAGGATCTCGACATCGGATGCGCGTGCACTTTCGATGGCACCGACGATCCGATCTGCTTCGTTTAAGGCTGGGATCACCACCGAGAGCTTCACCGACCGACGATAGCAAGTTCCGTTTGACAGGCCTTGGGCGCCTCGCCTATCCATCGGGCGTGACGAAGAAACCATCGACATCGAGCACGAGCAAAAAAGCAGCGACATCGAGCGCGGGCAAGAAGCCCTCGGCGTCGGGCGCGCGCAAGAAGCCCTCGAAAGGTCCGAAACCGGACAACCAGACCGCCCCCAGCTACGCGGGTGCGGGGGTGGATCTCGATCACGACGAGGGATTCATCTCCGAGATTGCAGAGATCACCCGGCCCACCATACGACCGGAAATCCTGTCGTCGATCGGTGGTTTCGCGGGGCTCTTCAAGGCCCCGGATCGATACGAGAACCCCGTCTTCGTCGCAGGCACCGACGGCGTCGGCACCAAACTCAAACTCGCCGCCGAGTTGGGCCGCTACGACACGGTGGGCATCGACTGCGTGGCGATGGTCGTCAACGACCTCATCGTCCAGGGCGCCGAACCGATCGTATTCCTCGATTACCTGGCGATGAACCAACTCGACAAAGACACCGCCAAGCAAGCCCTGCGCGGCCTCGCGGAAGGCTGCCGGCGGGCCGGCTGCGCGCTGCTCGGAGGGGAGACAGCGACGATGCCGGGAACCTACAACGAGGGCGAGATCGAACTCGTCGGTTTCGGTGTGGGCGTGGTCGAACGCGATCAAATCGTCGATGGATCGGCGATCAGCCACGGCGACGTCATTCTCGGGCTCGCGTCGAGTGGCTTCCACAGCAACGGTTATTCGCTCGTTCGAAAGATCATCGAGGCGGGAATTGAGGCCGGCCAGCTGGAGATGCGCGCCGAGAATCCGGAACTGAACACCTCGCTCGCGGCCGCCTTGATGACACCGACACGAATCTACGTCAAGCCGATCCTCAATCTGGTTCGCGATTTTACCGTCAAAGGGATCGCTCACATTACCGGTGGCGGATTCAAAGGCAACCTGCCCCGCATTTTGCCCAACGGCGTGCAGGCGCAGATCGACCCGAAATCATGGCCGCGTCCACCGATCTTCGGTCTGCTGCAGAATATCGGCGGTATCTCCGACGAAGAAATGCTTCGCGTCTTCAACTGCGGAATCGGCATGATCGTGATTGTTCCTCCCCAACAGACGGAAGAGATTCTCGATCGGCTCACCGCGCTCAATGAGCGGGCCTACCGGATCGGAACCGTCGAGGCGAGCGGGCCCGACGAACCCACACTCGTCTTCGGCCCGAGAGCAGCGACCGGAGACTGATGCGGGGCCTCCCCCCCGTCGATTGCAGCTTTCGCGTTCGGCGATGGGACGCGGTCGTACTCGGAAGCGCGCTACCAGGCCTCATCGCGGCAATTCGACTCGGGATGCGCGGTCACCGCGTCCTGATCCTCGAGGAAGATGCCGCCGCACGCGAATTCCCGGGAGTTCGCGACCCCTTCATGATGGCGGGCAGCGGAAGCGATGGGGTGCTCGGATCCTGCCTCAAAGCGTTGGAAATTCCGCTCATCGATCGGAGACGAATCCGCGCGACCTTTCCCGCCTACCAGGTTGCGCTCCCGAGGGCGCGGGTAGACGTCGGGGACGCGGACCGTACGGCCGAGGAACTCGGGGCGTGGAACCTCTCACCCGAAGAGACGGCTCGCGACCTGGTCGCTTCGCTGCAAGAGGGTTCCGACGCGCAACAGCGCTCACTTCTGAACGCCGAAAACCGCGCCAGAAGCGGACGCTTTCCGCGGTTTTCGCGAAGACGTCCAGCACTGCCGCAATTGCCCGCAGTGCAGCCGAATCGACGCGATCCACTCGCCGCGGACCCCATCGGGCGCGCGGTTGCCGAGGCGAGTTCGCTGGCAGCCTTCTGCGACGCACAGTTGCGCGCACTCTCGGACTTCGCGGAGATCGAACCGCCCGCGAACATTCGAACGAGACTCCTCGGAGCTGCGCTCGGTGGCGCCGCCGAAATCAAAGAGGGCCATCGCTGGCTCCGGGATCTGCTCAATCAGCGCATTGCGTCCCTCTACGGAGAGACCCGTCGACTTCGCGGCGCATTCCGACTGGTGTCGGCCGGCAACCAACCCGCGATCGAGCTCGAGCGGAAACCCGAAGTCTGTGCGGGCAGAGCGCTCTTGATCAATGCACCCCTACCGGCCCTCCGAGATGCGATCTCAATGGGCCCGATCCCCGAGTTGCTGAAGGGCCCCTCCGCGAGCCATCGAAGACTCAGCGTGCATCTTCGCGGTCCGCACCGTGCGCTTCCCGAAGGAATGGCTGCGCGGGTGATCCGCGTTGGAGATCTCGCTAAAAAAATTTCGGGAACCAATCTGATTCGCCTGCGGGTTTTCGAAAATCCGGATGGGATCGACCCAGCCGATCTCGTGGCATCGGCCGTCGTCCCAATCGACATGCCAGCCGACGAGGCTCTGGATGAAATCGAATCCGGTGTGGCCAGCCTGTTCCCGCTCGGGAGAGAGGGCTGGGTGCGCGTGGACCCCCAGGCGCCAACCTGGGATCGAGACGAATTCCTCGCCGACCCTCGGGGCGGAGGCAGCGGGTCCGCTGGCGTTTCGTTGCGACCGTTTTCCCGCACTCCCGCCTACGTATTGGACCGCTGGAAATACGGCGCGCTGGGCTTCGAGGGAGACCTGCTGCTCGGCTGGCGCGCTGGAGACGCGATCGCATCCGATCTCGCCTAACTGGAAACGCGCGCCCTACCCTACCGACAACGAAAGGTGCTTCACGCGATCTCACCCATGGCACCTGGCCGCCGATTGAAGCGGGGTCGAGCGAGTCGTTCTTGCGCCACCTCACCAAGCAGACGCCTTACGCACTCAATTCGCGGCTTCGATGCAACAAGCCGTTAGAATGGGCCCATGTCAGCCGAGCCGCGCACGCGGGTACCGCAGACTTCGCGAGATGCAGCGGAACCCGGTCGGCTTTCCGTCGGCCACGCGGCCCTGCTCTGGTTCGTATTCATCGCAATCTCTCTCGCGATCATTCAGCCCGCACTCCACGGTGCATTCATTCACGACGACTACTCGCTGCTCGTCAACCACCCCTATTTAAATCCCGCCAATTGGGAAAACCTGATCGCGATCCTCGACCCATTCAGCGACGCAGCGATCCACCACTCGAACTACCAGCCCGTGACACTCCTACTCTTCGCCCTGGAGAAGGCGATTTTCGGCAGCGAAACGCTCGGATACCACGTCGTCAACGCGTCGATTCACGCACTCGGTTGCGTCTTGCTGACGGCACTGCTGATCGCGACCCGCGTTCCGCGGCTCGCTGCAATCCTCGCGGGGCTGATCTTTGCGGTCCATCCCGCCAACCTCGAAGCGGTCGCCTGGATTTCGCAGCTCAAGACCCTAGTGGCATTCTCGCTCGCCCTCGGTGCCGTGCTCGCGCAACGCCGATACCCGGCGCTGGCTCTCGTCCTGTTCGCGCTCGCCCTCCTCACGAAGGCTTCCGCCATGGCCGCGCTTCCCATGGCCGCCACCCTGAGCTGGTCGCGGCGCGACACGCGCAGGCAGTGGCTGTGGCTCGTCGGCTGGGTGGTGGTCGCCGGCCTGTACGCGATACCCGAACTCAGCGCTCAAGTCTCGACCGAAATCTCGCCCTACCGAGATGCCGGGGTGCAGATCCGTTCGATCTTCTCATTCTGGGCCCGCTATCTCGTCATGGCCGCGACATCGTATGGAGTATCACCGTTTCAAGAACCCGGGCCGGTCGATTCGATTCTCGACCCCTGGTGGATCGGCGGCTTGCTCGTCACGCTCCTGCTCGCTTGGCGAACGGTCTGGGCGCTCATCGCGCGCCGTGCCGAAGCGGCGTACTGGATCGCGGCGGCGGTCTCTTTCGGACCGATATCCCAGATCTGGCCCTTCATGTACGCAATGGCGGATCGCTATCTCTACTTCATCCTGCCTGGGCTGATCGGTGGGTCTCTATTGGCTGCGGCGGATTTTCGCGCGCGCTGGTTGGATCGGAATTCACACGGAGAGACCCGCAAACGTTGGGCGTCGATCGCGACCCGGGCGATTGCCTTCGGCACGGTCCTGATGGTCATCGCATTCGGGATTCGCAGCCACGAGCGTGCTGGGTTGTGGCGCACCGAAACCCTGCTGATCCAAAGCGCGATCCGTGGCTATCCCGACGGAGCGAACGCCTCGTATCACCGCGCGGTGCTGGCCGCGAAGCGAGGGGACGCGGAAGCCGCCGTTCAGGAATTACAGGCCACCGCCACCATCAGCCTCGGCCACATGGTGAGATTCTCGACCGATCCGCGATTCGAACCCATCTCACGAGAACCGGTGTTCCACGAACTGGTCGACGAGATCGCCGGGCGCTGGATCGAATTCGCCCGCACGAGAGGCCTCGAAACCCAGATCTGGCTGCGCTCGACTGGGCAGGCCCACCGGATTCGGGGCGAATACCGCGAAGCCATCGATTGTTTCGAGCGAGCGCTTCGTCGCGGTGGGCCGCTACATTCCGAGATTCTCATCGACCTCGAATCTACCCGCGCGCAATCGCGCGAAGCCCGAGAGGCCGCGGCGCCGTGAACCCATTGCATCCCATCGAAGCTTCCGCACTGCACGCCCGCCGCGAGCGCGTCTTTCTCGTCTTGGCTGGAATCTTCCTCGGCTCGATGACCATGCTCAACATTCTCGGCGTATCCCGGTTCATCGACCTTTCGTTCGAATTGTTCGGAATTCGATTTCCCATGGCGTTGGCGGTCGGCGTTCTCCCCTATCCAATTACATTCTTATGCACCGATTTCATCAGCGAACTCTATGGCCGTCGTCGGGCCAGTTTCGTGGTATGGGTCGGCCTCTTCCTGAATCTCTGGGTCGTGCTCTTCATCTGGCTCGGAGGCGTTCTTCCGCCGACCCCCGAATGGAACCCGTCGACCGGCCTGCCGGAGGTGGATGCATACGACTTCGCTTTCTATCGAATCCGCATGCTCACGATGGGAGCAGTCGTCGCGTCGATGGTCGCCTACCTCGCCGCTCAGTTCTGCGACGTTTTCCTGTTTCACTACTGGAAGCGCTTGACCAGGGGAAAGCACCTCTGGCTCCGCAACAACGGCTCGACACTCGTGAGCCAGTTCGTGGATACCTTCGCGGTCATCACGATCACGCACTTCTACGCCCAAGGTCTTCCAATCGATGCCGGCCAGCCACTCTGGCCGCAGCTTTGGGTGTTCATCGGATCCGGCTATGTTTTCAAAGCCACCGTGGCGTTACTCGACACGCTCCCCTTCTACCTCGGGGTGCGCTGGCTCGGCGATTACCTCGAAATCGACCGCACACTCGAGTTCGAAGCCGATGCCGAGCCGACCGACTGACCTGCAGGGGGTTCGATTCAACGCTCACCGGCGCGCCTGGAAGCTGAACAGAATCCCAACGTCCATCAATCAACGAGCTGCTAAAATGGCAGCCACACTCATCCAGTAACGGTGGAGGCCATGACAAACGAAATCGAGTACGAGGTCAGCGACCGGATCGCCCAGCTGCGGATCAACAGACCCAAGGCAATGAATTCGATCCACCCCGACCTGATGGAAGAACTCTCGTCGGCGATCCGAAAAGCGGACGCGGATCCGGAAGTCCACGTGCTGGTGCTCAGTGGCAACGGGCCCAATTTCGGCGCGGGCTACGACCTCAAATTCGACTGGGACGGCCGCTACCCCGAAGGCGGCGCCATGGGTGCGCGACGCATGCTGACCGATTGCCTGGAGTTCGAGATCACCCCCTGGGATTGCTCGAAACCCGTGATTGCGATGGTGCGGGGCTACTGCCTCGCGGGGAGTTGCGAACTCGCGATGATGTGCTGCGTGACCTTCGCTTCGGAGAACGCAATATTCGGAGAGCCTGAAATTCGTTTTTCCAGCTCACCTCCGGCTCTGATCATGCCCTGGCTCGTCGGGTTGAAGAAAGCGCGCGAGCTGCTCTACACGGGCGACCTCATCGACGCCGAAGAGGCCGTCCGTATCGGAATGGTCAATCGTGTTTTTCCGGACGATCAGCTCGAAGCGGAAACACTACGCTACGCGCGCCGCGCGGCCGTCATCTCGCTGGAGGGCCTCAAGACCACCAAGGCCTCGATCAATCGCGGCGCCGAAATCGCGGGCTTCCGCCAGGCTCTGCGCTACGGCGTCGAGAGCGGCGCGATCCTCGACGGCACGGTTACCGAGGCTTCCCGAAAATTCGACGAGGTGCGGGAACGAGAGGGTCTGGGCGCCGCGATCCGCTGGCGCGAGAGCCAGTTCGAATAACGCACCCCTTCGACTCGGCGAACGTTCGCAGCCAGACCCGATTCCGCGCGAACTACGGCGACCCGGAAGTCTCTTGATCGGCCGGGGGGTCCGCCCACGAAATTGGGCCGCGCGCGCCAATCGAAACGAAGCCCGCCCAGTAGAAGGGATGACTGTGGGCTTCACTTCGAAGCATTTCCAGCTGAACGCTTCGCAACGCCTCCGAACGGCCTACGCCCGCGAATAGCCGCTCGTAGTAAGCGTTCGTCAATTTCGTCGCAGCGCGGTGATCGGTGGTCCACAGATTCACGAATTGCGACTCGGCCCCAGCGAACACCAGCGAACGCCGAAGCGCGTAGACCGACTGATGGACCGCGGCTTGCTCTTGCTCTATCCCACGAGCCTCGATCGCGACGAGCTGCGTTCCCCAGAGATCCAGGCTGGCCATCTCCTGCGCGATCAGGAGGCCGCCGTCTGTGTGACTCCCCCGATTGTTGACACCCGCGAACGCGAGGCCCGTGCGCAAAAGCGGGTCCTCGAGAATTCGGGGGCGCAAACCAGACTGGACGTTGAGAATGGATCCCCAGCGCAGAGTCGATTTCCGGATTTGGTCCGGCAGAAAAAAACCATCCGACGCGATATGAAGTACGCGCGGCGCGCGCGCAGACCTGATCGCCGTATCGCTCGCCTGCGCGCCGGTCAGCGGCGTGACGCCCAAGAGCTTTCCAACATCCGAAGCGCCCGTTTGAGACAACTCGATTGGAGCGAAATGCAATGCTGCAATCTCCGGCGAAAGTCGCGTACGAGCCTGCCAGACCACAGGCCTCTCCGCCGGGCGCTTCGCGTCGTAGGCCGGGGCAGCAACCACGAGCGGTGGTCCGCCCGAATTAGATGGCGAATTCGGAAGCAACAAATCGCGCCCGCTCGTGAGATATGAGAATTCGTACCGCTCCACCCAATAGCGGCCATCCGGGTCGACCAAGGCGCCAAATGGAACCAGGATCAACGCACGGTCGGGAGCCAGCAATACGGTTCGAACTCCCTCCAGGTGGGATTCAAAGGGCGCCGCGAGGCGATCGTACAGATCGCGAGCTCGCCCTCGTAGCTTCGTTGAAGGTGCCTCCGAATCGACCAATGCCTCCCGAAACGCTCGAACGCTCCGATTGATCGCAGCCACCTCTCCGAGTGGAACCCATCGCGGATCCCCCGCGGAACGCAAGACAAAAGCGCCAAGAAGCTCGGCCTTGCTGACGTGGTCCGACAAAATCCGAGAGGGATCGAAGTCCTGGTACTCGACGAACTCGATCAGTGCGGCGTCCGTTGGAATTCTCGACTGAATCTCCTCGATTTGAAGTGGAGCAGCCCACGATCGCAGCCCAGCGCTTCCACTCGCCGCTGTCTTTTCGAGGTCGATCCATTCTCGTCGCACCTTCTCGAACTGCTCTCTCAAGGGTTTTGAATTGGACCGATTCGCTTTCTGCAGAATCATGCGCCCGAGGTCGTTGCGGCGCGCGAGCAGCTCGTCAAAAACCGCGCGCTCTTCATCGCCCAATCGCCGCCCGAATGCAGCCGATTCCCCCACCCCGATGCTCAGTTCCCGCCCCTTTCGCCGGAGAACCGTCGTGAGCGCCAACCGGGTGATGGATCGCTGATCGGGTCGCCTGCGCAGAAACGACAGGATTGCGTTCGTAGAATTCGAGAGTTCTTCCATGAACGCGCGCGCCCGATCGTTTGGCTGGACGGGAACGAGCAAAGCAATCTGTCGTTCCTCGACCTCCGCTGCACGAGCGAAATAAGCTTCGGCCTGCTTCCAATCCGCTTTCGCCCAGTGCAGCAATGCCAGATTGCGAAGCGAATGCGAAATAGCGGGATGTTCGGGTGCGAAGGCTTTCTCTCGAATTGCAAGTGCTTCTTCGTAAAGGCGCTTCGCCTTCGCGTGACGACCCCGCACCAGATGGAGCGAGGCGAGGTTGTCGATGGAAATGGCGATCCCATGGTCATCGGAACTCCGATGTTTCCTGCGAACCGATAACGCGTGCTCGAACAAAGCCTGAGCGCTCGCGAAATCGTCCAACGCCCAGTGAACCGTGCCGAGAACCTTGGTGACCCTGACGATGCCGAGTTTCTCGCCGCCACCTTTGTTCACGCGGATCTCGAGCGCGCGCTCGTAAAGCGGAAGTGAGCGCGCGTATTCGCCCGCCTCCCGATAAAGCGAGGCGAGATCTTCGATGGATTTCGCGAATCCGATAGAGCCCGAGCCCAGGGTCGTTGACCGAATCTTCATGACGCGCTCGTAGAGACGCGCTGCACTTGCGGTATCGCCCATTGCTGCGTGAACCGACGCGAGATTGGTCAATGCGGAGATCAGATCGGGATGATCGGGACCGCGGGCGCCTTCTACGATCACAAGCGCCCGCGCCAGGAGCGACTCGGCGTTCCCATAGTCGCGGAATTCGAAATAGAGCAAGGCGAGATTGCTCAGCGCGAGGGCGATCTCGTTGCGATCCGCATTCCCGACTGTTTCCGCGAGGGCGAGGGCTCGCTTCCAGAGTGATTCGGCGCTCTCGTAGTCACCACTGGCCTGACGGATCGCCGCAAGATTGCGCAGTGTATCGGCGAGTTGTTCATAAGAGGGACTCGAGCTCTTCTCCCAGATCGCGAGTGCCCTTTCGTAGAGTGGCTCGGCTCGTTCGAAATCTCCTGTCTTTCGATAGAGAGACGCCAGGTTGTTGAGAGACACAGCAACCTTGGCGTGACCGGTGCCGAGAGCACCTTCCCAGATCGCGAGTGCTTTCCCGATGTACTGTACGGCGCGCTCGCGATCGTCCTGCTCCCAGTAGAGCATGCCCAAATTGTTGAGGGTGGTTGCCACGGCGGGGTCATCGGGCCCAAGGGCGTCCGTCGTAATCACGAGCACCCGCTTGAAGAGGGTTTCCGCAGCTGGAAAATCATCCGCGGTCAGGTAGAGCAGCGCGAGGTTGTTGATCGCGTCGACTACGCCGGGATGGTCGGGGCCGAGCTCTCTCTCCTGGATCGAGAGCGATCGCTCTGCGAGCACAATCGCTTCGTCGAACCGGCCCTCGCGGTAGAGCCGATCGACAGCGGCCGCGAGCGATTCGGCTTCTGAGGATTCCGGAGCCTGCCGGGCGAGGCTAGGCGAACCGAGCAGCAGCATCGCGAAGGTCGCGACCGCCAAGAGCGTGCGGGTGCACATCACTCGAGCGCTTCGAGATTTCGAATTCACCCCAGCGAATCTAGTTGAATTGCTAGCCGCGAGCCCGCCGCCGCCAGAGAAGCCCCAGCGCTCCGGCTCCGGCAACCAGTGCCTGCCAGCCAGCAGGCTCTGGCATGAGCCGGAGTTCGAAGTTGTTTCGGACGGATTCGTTGTGGTGGGCGACCCGGATCACCACGGTCTGGCCCTGCTCTAGCTCGTAGAAGCCGCCCATTGGGATCGCGGCATCGAGATTGATCGGAGACGGGCTGCCATTGCACGCAAACGGTGCGAGGCCGATCCCGTGGTCGTCGTTCGACAGAATCTCGTTGTTCTTTCTCCCCGGGCAACCCTCGTGAATCGACAACACGGTGTCGATTGCGAACGAGCGCTGGGTCGCGCACGTAGAGATCGCGAAAGTCTCTTGGACGACGCCCTGGTGGGTGTAGGAGTACCACACGTCGTGGGCTTGGCCGGAGACATTCCCGCTCTCGCTGCCATCGAGGCTCGATCCCAGCAGGGTGCCGAAGAGCTTCCCCGCAGTGATCGGAGTCCCGCCAAAAGCGGGGAGTGCGTTTGAACAGATGTCCTCTCCCGGATTACACTCATAGCCGCATAATCCTGCGACCTGGTCGACACACGCCTGACTCCACGTACCCTGTTCGTCGCAGCAGCTGGGATCCTCAAAACAGACCTGCGCGGTGCAGGAGTTGCAGGTGGAATCCAGCGGGTCCCCGATCTCGCAGGGGCTGTGGCTACAGATCTGAGCGCAGCTCACATCCCCGCAAATCGGCAGGACCAGGGCGACACAGGCCTCGTCCCATTCGACAGCGCAGCAGTAGTCATCACCCAGAACCGGGTCATTACAGATGTCATCCACGCAGGGATCGCAAACCGGGTTCAGGTTGCCGCCTACCTCGCAGACGTCGTGCGCGCACACGGGTTGCGCCTCAGCCGGGGCGGGCCAGGACAGCCAGCACAAGCTGACCACGGCTAATAGCCAGCCGAGGAAGGGCAGCGAGCGGCGACGTTGGAATCCGGCGCCGGCTGAAGACTCATTCTGGTACTGCGGCGACCGTCCAGCGTCCATGGGAACTCCGCATGCGGGCCCACCCCGGCTCGTCGTTCCGAGCCCTGGGTGGGACCTCAACAATGCCAGCAAAGAAGCGCTCAAGCAGAAGTCTAGCGACTACCTGCAGTCCTTTGTGAGGACCCTAGTTTTCACGCAGGGGTCGTTGTCTTCGTCCACTCCCGCGAACGTCGCCTTGAATGTGAGCTTTCCCGAAACACACTCCTCGGTCATTAGAACGAGCGAAGCGCCCTTTCCACCCTTGCCCACGCCGAGCGTAATGGCCTCGAACGCGGTCGACTGCGTATCGAGGACCGTACCGCCATCCGTGACTTCGATGGTCAGCGTCGTTTTGAGTATCGTACCGGGGGGAGCCGTTCCCTTGAGGATCCGGGCCTTGGCGGTGACCTTCGTCGTGTCGTTCGGGCTCGTGACGACCGTCTTGCCGCCAGCGCGAAGCGCGTTGATTTCGATCTCCATGATGCCGGGGTTGGGGAAGGGTCCTATACTACACCCCGGAACCCCGCTTCCTGCAACCGCCTGTGAGGCGGCGAAGCCGACCGCGAAGAACACGCCCGCGATGTAGATGAATGTGCGCTGTAACTTCATTACCGATCTCCTTTGTCGTATCACTTTCGAATCTCAGACTCCAGATCTGCGATTGCCCACCGGCAGCCGTTGCCGCGGAAACCGAGCCGTCTATAAAGACCACAAAGCCAACGCCAATGTCAACGACGTTTTCGTTCCCCCAGCCTTTCCCTTAGGGGAGCAATTCTGGTGCCAAACGGCACAAAACTCCCTTTTTACCGTAACTTATTGATTTTAAAGGACTTTATGGTAATTATGGATTCGCAAGCCAGCACCAATGGAGAAAGTTTTTCCCAAAAAGAGAAATCACACTCATTCGCGCAGCAACGCTTATCCCCCAACTCATTTATCGCGCGTGTCCATGTCGCTGTCGATTGGGCGTGCCGACCTCGCTCGAAGCCGTCGTCTGCGATTCGCTAGCCAGCAGAAATTTGGCGAGTACCGCGGCGAACTCCTGAAGCGTGCGATCCGCCTCGGCTTCGTCGTGTACCCCCGCGCCCACCGCCGCGCCAATCCGTATGACGCGCGGTATCTGGTTCCGCGAGAGCGGAGATTGGTCGATCGCGAACCCGGCGCGCAGTGCCTCCATCGCCACCGATTCCATCCCTTCATACCAGTGGTAGGTAAGGATGCGCTGCGTTCCGGAGCGCGCCACGACGCGCTTCACCTGCCGATCCCACGATTCGAGCCTAGCGAAACTTCGGTCCTCGACCTCCCAGCCGCGCTTTGGAAGCGCGTTCTTGGGAGAGAGCAGACTACTGTTGCGATCGTGGCGGTCGGCGTAGCCGACGAACAGATCCACCTTGGCTCCACCGAGCCGGAAGGGTCGGTTCGCCCACTGCGGAAACCGCATCGCCCAATAATACTCCCGGTCGAACGGAATCCCCTCTCCCATCCTCCACCCATCCATTTTGATGGGGAGGTGAATCGGACCCCCGATCTGGAGGGGCGTGCCCGCGGCATCCCGGGTCGCCGGTGGATTCCATCGAGGCATCGAGACGGATATGCCAAAGAGTGTCGCGAGCAGCACAGCGAGCGCGATCGACCACGCACCCGCTCTCGAACTCGCCAACGCCACCAAGTCACCCACTCGCTGCGGGTGATCGCGCGCGGGCGGCTCGACACGTTGAGCGTGCGATCGCTCCGGGAGCAGGCGGCCCAGCAAACGATCGACGACGACCACGACCGCAAGCGCCCCAAAGAACGCCACCCAACCCTGCACGGTATGGGTCGCGGCGAGATCAGAAGTCGGGTCCGGAATGATGAAACACACCCGCAGGAGGTTGAACGCGTAGGCGATCAGCGGCGCCAACGCGATCAGCAACCAGCCCCGAAGGCGATTTGCGGGTGTCCAATTCACGAAAAGGATGGTTGCGAGCGTGAGCATCTCGATGGCCCGCAGGCCACTGCAGCTGTCGATCACCTGCGCGACCACATCGGGGCCAAAGATTACGTTCGCCTCGTGGTAGGCGGGAAATCCGACCAGGGTGAGCAACTCGACGACGTGGCCGGCCGTCCAGAGTCGGAGGGAATAGAAGATCTGGTTGGTCAAGACGGCCGGGATCGGATACGCGAACGCGAAGATCAGACAAGGAACCGCCCACACCGCCGCAAAGCCGGTCCCGAACCAGAGCAGCGCCATTCCCATCGAAACGAGCACGAACGACGGGACCAACAGGTCCGTGGCCGCCACGTAGTGACCCCAGACGAACAACGCCGCGCCTGCCAATAGTGGGAGGGCTGCCAGCGCCGGCGATCCCACCCCCTGCATCGCCCTGAAAAACGACTTCCGATTCCGATAGACGAGTGCGGCGGCGATCGCGAAATAGATTTGGGGAAGGGCCTCATCGGAGGAGAACAGCCAATCCTCGAAATGTAGCTGTCCGTGCGGATCCGGATTCCAGAATGCGAGAGATCGATACGCGAGGATTCCGACGACGATGCTCGCGATCGCCAGAGCTCGATACACCTGGAGTGTCATTTGTGAATCCGAAAGAGCCGAACGATCGAACGGTCCCGATGCATTCGGCAATGGTTGTCGCCAGGCGCCCACGGCGCGCAGCGAGGCGCCTCACGTTGAATTGACCTGAAGTATACAGGAGGGTAGGGGGTGAACTGCGGAGGCGTCACCAATCGCTGGCGGCACATCGATCACCCGACTCTGCCGCCACTCTGGGTCGCGAGATGGATGCAGCGTGCGCCAAGCCGATCAGGTAGGTGGAAAAACCTCGCAAGAGACGACGAGCCCAAGAGAAACCCAACGGCCAAAGAAATCGACCACAGACCCGGGCTCGGCACCAGAACCGGAGAGCTTCGCGGTGACTTCGCGGAGCAACTCCCGGTTTTTCAGAGATTCGACGGCCTCGGCTTCATCGGCTCCGATCGACTCGACGACGACCTCGAAATCCCTTCGATACACCAACACCCGATCGTGTCGATCCGCGAGATCCAGATCGACGTCGGATCGCTCGCGCCGGCACGTCTCACGCAGCTCTCGCAGCGGCCACGGCGCACAAACGAGAGCGAGCCCGGGTTGGAATCCGATTTTCGCACGCCCCCAATCTTCCAAAGACCAGCCGCTGCATTCCGAGGGTTCGAAGGCGGCGAGAAGATCGGCATGGAAGCACCGCTCGACCGCCCACTCCAGCTCGGCGAGCGCGGGCAGGAACGGCAGCTCCTCACTCGCTCGATCCGATTCGAGGTATGCGGGCAGCGCCGCTCCCACGTGATTGAGGTTTCGGAGATCGGTGGGAACACTCTTCGCATAGCGGGCGGCCAATGCGGCGAAGGATCGGTCGCCGAGGATGTGCGCCACTGCTGGAAAGACTTCGCACAATGCCTCCCGGATGCGCGCGGGATATCCCTCGACATGGATTGCCAGGCGCGCCGCGGGATCCGCGTCCGAAGGCACTGAAATCCAAGCGTCGAGATCGGCGGCTTCCCTTCCCACAATACGCCCAGCAAGGGCGCGCTGGAGCTCAGCCAGCGACGGCATGGCCTGCCTCTTCGGTGGGAAATACCTTGGCGTGGTGCTCTCGTGCGCGATCGACCTCCTCCACCAAACGCGCCCAGGTGGGAATGTCGTCATCCCACTCGACCATGGAGGTCACCGATCCGATCCGTCCGAGCGCATACCGATAGAGATCCCAGACCGCTTCGGAGACCGGTCGACTGTGGGTATCAAACAAGTGTGTTCCAAAATCGCTGAACCCCGCGAGATGTATCTGTCCCACGCGGTGCGCTGGAATGGCGTCGAGATACGCCCTGGAATCGAACCCGAGGTTCACAGCGCTCACGTGCACGTTATTGATATCGAGCAACAAACCGCAGTCTGCCCGCTCAGCCAATTCGGCTAGAAACTCCGCCTCGGGAATCGTCGAAGCATTCCAGCCGAAATACGTCGATGGGTTTTCGAGCAGAATCCGGCGACCCAGGGCCTCCTGCACCCTGCCAACACGATCCGCAACGTGTGTCAGGCACTCTTCGGTCAGCGGGAGGGGCAGTAGATCGAAAAGCGCACGTCCATCGACGCTGCTCCAGCACAGGTGATCGCTGATCAGAGCCGGCTCGATTCGATCGACCAGATCTCGGAGTGACTTCAAGTATCGCCAATCCAACGAATCGACGGAACCGATCGAGAGAGCAATACCATGCAGCGCGATCGGGTAATCCCGCCGCACGGACTCGAGCACCGCCAGGGGGCGACCCTTCGTGTCGATGTAGTTCTCCGTAATGGCTTCGAACCAGTCGACTCCTTTCGCACCCGCGAGAACATCATCGTAGTGGTCGGCGCGCAGGCCGGCACCGAAACCCAGCCTCGGCCAGATCGCCGTCGCACCTGCGCGCCCCACACTCAAGACCTCACCCCTCCTTCTTCTCGGAGGTGAGTCTGCCACCTTCGATCTTCAGGCAGGTCTCTTCATCCATCTCCAGATACCCCTGGCCCTTGCAGGTGTTCTCGCCCGCGCACGAGTGGCCCTTCCCCCCGCAGGCCCCGGTACCCTTGCACTTGTTCACGCCGTAGCAATGCACCGATTCGGCATCGCCCGCCGTCGCCGTTCCAATGGGCGCCGCTAGCGTCAGCAGTCCGGTGACCGCAAACGCCAGTAGCGTCCCTCCCCTATTGACACCATTTGCCATCTTTTTCCTCCTGTTCAGTGGGGCGGCCGCGTGACGGCGGCGCCCTCATCACTCGCCGAGGATTCCCTCGACGTCGATATGAATCCCTACTTCTTCACCGACCAACACTCCGCCAGCCTCGAGCACTTGATTCCAGTTCAACCCGTAGTCCTTGCGCTTGATCGTCACGCTTGCCGCGAATCCCGATCGGACATTTCCCCACGGGTCTTTTCCCTGTCCACGAAAGGTGACGTCGAAGACGACGGGCTTCGTCACGCCGTGGATTGTCAGGTTGCCGGCGAGCTTGCCGCGATTTTCCTTCATTTCCGTAACGCCGCCGGTGCTCTCGAACGAGAGTGTCGGAAATTTTTCGACGTCGAAGAAATCATCGCTTCGCAAGTGCTTATCGCGCTTCGCGTTGTTCGTGTTGATGCTCGCCGCTTCAACAGTCGCCTTGACGATTGCGGACTCGGGCTTTTCCGGATCGAAAACGATCGTCCCATCGAAGCGATCGAACCGCCCTTGCACATTCGTAAAGATGTGGCTGACGCTGAATCCCACATTGGTATGGGACCGGTCTATCTTCCAATTCTCCGCTTGAGCGCCTACTGAAAATCCGAGCACCAATGCGAGAATGCTTGAAACGATCGCGACTCTTTTCATTTCTGAATCCTTCTCCTCAAACGCCGTCGCATCCCGAGCAATGGGATAGACGGACTGGGATTTTTGAGCGGCGGCGCCCGGTTCACACTGCGACTACGCCACGCCGGTGCCAAAGGTTACGGACAACCAGCGGCTCGGTCCAAGTGAAACGACAGGAGATGGCAGAAAATGCGCGAATAGATGGGCCAACACCTGGATCGCCGGGCATCGGACCCCGCTCAGCGAAGAGGCGCGATCTGGTCGCCCAGCAGACGAAGCGTCACTGACTCGGTGGCCGCATTTCGCCAGGCGATGGCGGCCTCGATGTAGTATTTCTCCAACGCTGGC
>Ga0114949_10000162_pt1 | contig 30832 bp, 34 predicted proteins | sample N074metaG_FD_83505 | JGI IMG/M metagenome (GOLD analysis project Ga0114949, IMG submission 83505) | Deep subsurface microbial communities from Kermadec Trench to uncover new lineages of life (NeLLi) - N074 metaG | ecosystem: Environmental > Aquatic > Marine > Ocean trench > Sediment | place...
CAACAAAACAAATAAAGAGTCGTCTAATCAGCATAAATTGAACCCCTATGTTTGGCTCTTAAGCATTTCATTCATTTTGGTAAGCATCAAGTTCAGAGCCTTGAGTGGGCGAATCATCACCTTGAACTCAGTGATCATGCCCGCCTCGTCGAAGGTCAGGATATCCACACCATCGATGATAATACCGTCTATCTCGCAGTTGAATTCCAGCACAGCATGCTCCGCTGTGACGACCTGCTTTACATAGTGAAAACTGTCGTTAAACACCATCATGGCACCGGTGAGATAGAACTTGGTAAGCTCTCTACCCTCCTGGGGTGTATGCAGGACCGGGGAGTAAAATACGCACTCGGGCGCCAAAATTTCGTCCAGAGCCTGGGGGTTTCTCTCCTTGACAATTTCGTGCCAAATTTCCATTGTGTTCATCTTGTCGCCTCCTGTGTGGTGAGCTTGTTAATGATCCACTTTGCCTCTCATGACCTTCAGTCTACCGCGCTTGGTCTTACTTTCCATTCGTCTTTTCTGCGAGCCCCGTGTGGGCTTAGTGGGCTTTCGCTTCTTCTGCGTGACCGCCGCTTTTGTAATCAATTGCTGCAAGCGACTCAGGGCGTCATTACGGTTTTTCTCCCGGGTGCGATACTGCTGCGCCTTGATAACCAGGATGCCCTCCTTGGATATTCTACTGTCATTGAGTCCCAGCAGGCGCTGCTTGTAAAAGTCAGGCAGGGATGAGGCCCGAATATCAAAGCGGAGATGGATGGCACTGGAGACTTTGTTGACGTTTTGGCCCCCGGCGCCCTGGGCTCGTATCCCCTGCAATTCGATCTGGGCAAGGGGGATACCCACAGAATTTGATATCACTAACATGACAATGCAGAAAATCTTGGTAGACTGCCCAATCTTATCAGAGAATTACCGTGGAGCAGACATCATGAACCTCAAACCCTCACTACTTTCCCTCACACTGGCGGCCGCCCTGTTCAGCGCGGCACAAACCAGTACGGTTTTTGCCAGCGACTTCAAAGCGGTCAAGGCAAAACTTGAGACGGCCATGGCATCGGACATTCGTTCCGAGAAGGAAGTCTCCCGCGACAGGAACCGCAAACCCATAGAGACACTGGAGTTCTTCGGCCTTCGCGATGACATGACGGTAGTTGAATTGCTGCCCGGGGGCGGCTGGTACACCAAATTGCTGGCACCTGTGTTAGCCGAAAACGGTGAACTGGCCATTGCCTACGGCACCAGCCGTGCCCAGGCCTCACTGGGGGACACACCCGGTGCCGACACTCTCAAGGTAGTTGCACCCGATGCCTCCCTTGGGCGCCCCGAGGGCGCGCGCTTTTATGCTGCCAGCAACACAGACCTGGGTATCAAAAACGTGGATTTGGTTCTCACTTTTCGCAACTACCACAACTTCGACGAGGAATCGCGCGGCGCAATCAATGCCTCGGTGTTCAAGGCGCTGAAGTCAGGCGGTATCTATGGCGTGGTAGACCACACCCGCCGTCATATGCAGGGCCATGACGATGAGAACCGACGCCGTGTGGACCCGGTGCAGGCCATCAAGGAAATCGAAGCCGCCGGTTTCAAGTTTGTCGATTATTCCACCCTGCACTATCGCCTCGACGATGAATTGCGCTATGAAGTGGGGCGCGCCACGGTCACTGGCAACACCGACCGCTGGACGTTGAAATTCGTCAAGCCCTAGCACCAGGCTGAAACGCTTCAATACAATCGGAGAGCCTGCCATGCGCACCGTTTTTGTTCTGCTTGCATTGTTGTTGGTCAGTACCACAAGCGCGGCCACACACGCGGGCTTCGACGCCATCAGCATGGAACCCAGGCACAACGAGGCGTTCCCAGCGGCAATTCAAGAATTGACCTTTGAAAGTGATGGGTATCGCCTCAGTGGGCTCATCTATATGGCCACTGGCCCAGGCCCCCACCCCACCGTGCTGCTGCTGCATGGTTTCCCGGGCAATGAAAAGAACCTGGACATTGCCCAGGCACTGCGCAGAGACGGCTTTAACGTGATGTTTTTCCACTATCGCGGTGCCTGGGGCAGCGAGGGTAACTATCAGGTACTGAAGGGCTACGAGGATGCACTGACCGCCCTGGCGTTTCTGCGCCAGCCGGACAACGCGGCCAAGTATCGAGTAGACACACACAAAATGTCGGTGCTGGGCCACTCTTTGGGCGGCTACACCTCACTCGCAACCGGCTACCGTGACAAAGACCTGGTCTGTGTAGGCGCCATGTCCCCGGTCAATATGGGTATCTGGGTTGGCGGCGTGAATGCCAAAGACCCCGGCCTGGACCGCGTGGTGGCCTATGCCGATACCTTGTTCATGCTACAGGGCTTCGGTGCGGAGGCCATGCGCCGGCAGATGAAAACCGCAGACCTATCACAAGTAGACACGCGCAATTTTGGCCCGGGTTTGCGGGGCAAGTCTGTGTTTATGGTGGTGGGTGAGCAGGATACTGTCACCCCCGCCCCGGTGATGTTCACGCCAGTGGTAGCCGCCTATTCACAGGACAGGCAAATCGAGCTGCAACACCACATTATCTCCGGCGATCACTCTTTTTCCTGGAGCCGTCTACACCTTACACGGCTGGTACTGGACTGGATGGAGAAGGACTGCCGGTAAGTAACGGCTACGGTCGCACCAGCGCAGCTCATTCGCCGATAAACGCCGCCAAATCCTTGCTGAACTTCTCCCGTGACGGCGGATGCAAATACATCATATGGCCCGCCTCGTAATACTCCACCTGAATATTTTTCTGCAATTCGGAGGAGATATCCATGTGGTCTATAAAGTAGTTGGTGGCGCCATAGGGTGTAGCCAAATCAAAATAGCCCTGTTGCACCAGCACCCGCATGTTGGGGTTTTGAATCATGGTATAGGCCAGGTCGACGGCGGTGTTGGCAAACGGTACCTTGTGTGAGCTGCCCGGCTGAGCATGGCTGCCATCCCAGTCCTTGTATAGCCCGCCGGAGGTCACATACTTTCTATCCGTTTTTACCCCAAGCTTCTCCCGGTAGTAATCGTTAAAGGTGGCGACAAAGGCGGGCCCCACAGCGGGAAAGAAGGGGTCATATTTGAAACTTTCGGACAAGTGGTTAATGGCCTCGCCGCTGAAACGTGAGTCGATACGGCCGACGTTCATTTTCCTGTCCCGCAACAACTCCTTGGCAAAGCGCCCCTCGTCGATACGCAGGTTGGCCTTGTCCCAGTAATCGGCACTGATGCCGGTAAAACGCTGCAAGCCCGCCAACACCTGTGCCCGCTCTTCCTCGGTAGCACGGTGGCCTTTCAACAGCACCGGTGCATAATCATCGATGGCAAATGCCTCAGCGTCGCGCAGGAATGCCTGCAGATCATCGGGTCGATTTTCGATGGTCTTGTGATACCAGGCCGTGGCGGCGTAAGTCGAGAAGTAGTTGATATAGGGCAAATCAATTTTCAGCCCCGCGTTGCCGGCAATAAAGTCCATGTAGGGAGAGACAAGAATGACGCCATTGAGCGATAGGCTGTAGTGTGACAGCAGGTAATTAGCCACCCCGCCGCTGCGAATTCCACCGTAGCTTTCGCCCAACAGATACTTGGGTGAATTCCAGCGACCGTTGTCGGTGACATAGCGCGCGATAAAGTTGGATACCGATTCGATGTCCTGGTCCACACCCCAGAAGTCTTCGCCTTTGGCGTCGCCCACCGGCTGGGAAAAGCCTGTACCTACCGGGTCAATCATCACCAGGTCGGCTTTGTCGAGAATGCTGAACTCGTTGCGCACCCGCCGAAACGGGCCGGTGCTGGTATAGTCGACATCGTTCACCACCGTGCGCTGTGGCCCCAGAATACCCATGTGCAGCCACATGGAAGCGGAGCCGGGGCCACCATTATAGGCAAACAGTATGGGTCGTTTGTTGCGGTCACCCCCCTTCTTGACATAGGCGGTATAGCCGAACAGGGCGATGGGCTCGCCATCTTTGTCCTTCATTAGCAAAGTGCCGGCAGTGGCCGTGTACTCGATGGCCCTGCCACCAATTTTGACCATGTCTTGGGAGACAAAGTGCATGGCTTCGGGAATGGGCTTGGCGGCTTTTTCCCCCTCGGTGGACGGGCTATCGGCAGCAAAGACAGCGGAACTGGCTAACAACAGCGCTGCGGTGAACAGCTGGCGGGGAAATCGCATTATGGTTTACTCAATGTTATGGTTGCGGGCGGTAATTTCGGTCATTTAAGCATAAAAACTCAGGAATAACTTTGTCGTGAACTTTGTACAAGACATCTTTGGAGTATTCTGGCCGCCGGCGTCGGTGGTGATGGCGGCACTGACCCTGGCATGGGCGGCAAAGTGGACGGCACGGCGCAGCCAGCAGGGCACTTCCGGTATGTTGTATCAGCTATTTAACTGGCTGATCGCCGCCTTCGCCATTATTACCATCATCGTATTACTACCCCTCACCCCCCAGACCCAGGGGCAGGTATTGAGCCTGCTGGGTGTGGTGTTAACCGCGGTTATCGCACTGTCTGCAACCACCTTTGTCGCCAATATGATTGCCGGCATCATGTTGCAGGCAAGCCAGCCCTTTGTGTTAGTACATGAACTGCGGGACCACGCCATTGTCTACCGAATTTGCGGTTTCCTGCCCAACATGAAATATCTGCTCAGCTCTCGCTCCAACCTGCGCAAAAAAGTACTGGAGCAAATGCACGGTAATCAATTCGCGACTAGCGCCTAGAAATCAACTTCCTGCTCGAACTCACGCGCAATTTTTTGTTGTAACTCGTACTGAACGCCACCCTTCTTCGCCTTCGAGTCCTTCATACGCCGGGAAAAACGCTGTTTGCGATAGTGAGTAACGAGGCGATCAAAGCGCCCCACCTCGGTTTCACCCGCGATCAGTTCCTCGATAAACGCAATGTCGATACCTATGCGGTAGGCGATGCGGGCGGGCTGAATTCTGTGGGCGTGAAATTCCGCCACAATATGAATTTGCCGCTCCCGGTCGTGGACACACTCCCGCGAATAGCCATAGGGTGGCGAGGGGGTGCGGTGCTCTGCTGCTAACTTGCTGGATTCCATCTGTGCTTTTTAGCAGCTCGCCCGCAAAATGCCAAGCGCAATGTAACTCTTTGGAATGAAATTCACGTTGTTTCCATTGCGCCACCTTTAGGGTAAGATGCGCGCGCCCTGGCATCGCAGGGCGAATTTCTCGAATGCGTTGCGCCTTGATTGAAGAGTACAACGATGACATTCGACAAATTTGGTCTGTCCGAACCCCTGCTGCAAGCGATCAGCGACAAAGGCTATACAACACCCTCCCCCGTTCAAGCTGAAGCCATCCCCGCCGTTCTCACCGGCCGTGATGTCATGGCGGCGGCACAAACCGGCACCGGGAAAACTGCCGGTTTTGTTCTGCCCATCCTGGAGCTACTCAAGGACGGGCAGCGCGCCAAGTCCAACCGGGCCCGTGTTCTGATCATAACGCCCACCCGGGAACTGGCGGCGCAGATTGGCGAGAGCGTGGAAACCTACGGACGCTATTTGTCCCTGAGCTCAACCGTAGTCTTTGGCGGTGTGAAAATAAACCCACAGATGCAAAAACTGCGGCGCGGCGTCGATATTCTGGTCGCCACCCCCGGTCGCCTGTTGGATTTGCACCAGCAAAACGCTATTCGCTTTGACGACCTGGAAATTCTGGTACTGGATGAAGCCGACCGCATGCTGGACATGGGCTTCATTCACGACATTCGAAAAATACTCAAGGTGCTGCCCGCCAGGCGCCAGAATCTGATGTTCTCCGCAACCTTCGCCGATGAAATCAAGACATTGACCAAGGGGATTCTCCACGACCCCATAGAAGTTTTTGTGGCGGGGGCCAACGCCACTGCCGACACGGTGGAACAATGGGTGTACCCGGTGGACAAGGCGCGCAAAGCCGCCCTGCTGAAAGAACTGGTCACTGTGAACGATTGGCAGCAAGTGCTGGTATTCAGCCGCACCAAACACGGGGCCAACCGCCTGACCCAAACCCTGGAAAAAGCCGGCATCAATGCCGCGTCCATTCACGGCAATAAAAGCCAGGGGGCGCGCACGCGGGCACTGGCCGGCTTCAAACAGGGCAAGATTCGGGTATTGGTCGCCACCGACATCGCCGCACGCGGCCTGGACATCGTGCAATTACCCCAGGTCGTTAACTTTGACCTGCCCAACGTGGCGGAGGACTACGTGCACCGTATCGGCCGCACCGGCAGAGCCGGTTCCACCGGCAAAGCCTTTTCCCTGGTCAGCGCCGACGAAATAAAGCAGCTGAAGGACATTGAGCAGCTCATTCAAAAACATATTACCCGGGAATACGTCGACGGCTTCGAACCGGAGCACGACCTGCCGCCCAGTGGCCCTCTCACCAAGAGCCACAAGGCCAAGCGCGCGGCAAAAGCCGGTAAAGGACACCACCACAAACACCAGGGCGGGAGCAACACCTCCCGCGGCAGGGGCAGCGAAGGCCACCAGCGGCCAGGCGGGCGCAAACGCCCAGCGAATAAAAACGGCAATCGCAAGCCCGCCACATCGCAGGTGTCGAGCAACCGTTAAATTACACGCCATCGGGAATGTTGGCCATATTTAACCTGCAGTAACGGTTAAACTTTGAGCGATTGGCGTCTATACTGCTCGGCTGACCCACACAGAGGATAGCCGCCATGAACGCACCCCAGGAAATTCCACAGCTGGATGACATCACCGCAAAAATGACTGCGGTACTGGACGCCCAACGGGCTGACTACCTCAAGGAAGGCGCTGTCTCGGCCGACGTGCGCATCGACCGTCTCAGACGTGGTATTGACGGACTAATAAAATACCAGGACCAGTTTGTAGAAGCGCTGAACAAGGACTTCAGTTGTCGTCCACGCCAGGCCACCATGCTCACCGATGTCGCCGCTTCTATCACTGGCATGAAGCACGCCATAAAGCACTTGCGCAAGTGGATGAAGGCCGAAAAGCGCCCCACCATGTTCCCACTGAATTTATTGGGCGGCCGCTCACGCATTGAGTACCAACCCCTGGGCGTTGTGGGCGTCATAGCGCCCTGGAACTTCCCAGTTTACTTAACCTTTGGCCCACTGGCTGGCATTCTCGCAGCCGGCAACCGCGCCATGGTCAAACCATCGGAATATACCCCGGCAACTTCCGCCGTGATGGCAGCAATGGTGGCAGACACCTGGAGCGAGAACGAGGTCGCCATGTTTGACGGTGGCCCGGAGGTGGGCCAGGCGTTTTCCAGTTTGCCTTTCGACCACCTGCTGTTTACCGGCGCCACGTCCGTCGCCAAACACATCATGGCGGCAGCGGCCCGCAACCTGGTTCCCGTAACTCTGGAATTGGGCGGTAAGTCACCGGTTATCATTTCCCGTAGTGCCGACATCGAGAAAAGCATAGGCCGTATTATGCTGGGCAAGACCCTCAATGCCGGCCAAATCTGCCTGGCACCCGACTACCTGCTGGTACCGGAAGAGAAATTGCACGATGTCATCGCCGCGGCAACAAAAGCCGTGTCAGAAATGTACCCCAAACTACTGGATAACGAAGAGTACACATCGGTTATTAACCAGCGACATTACGACCGCCTGAACGGCTATCTTGAAGAAGCCGAAGCGCGCGGCATAAAAGTCATCCCCATCAACCCGGCCAATGAGGACTTCAGCCAACAACAGGGCACGCGTAAAATTCCGCCTACCTTGATTCTCGAACCTGCCGATGACCTCAAGATCATGGAGGAGGAATTGTTTGGGCCACTGCTCCCCATACGCACCTACAAGGAATTCGACGAAACCATTGACTACATCAATTCCAAGCCCAGACCTCTGGCAGCGTATTACTTTGGCAACGACGCCGCTGAGGAGAAAGCCGTCATAGAGCGCACCACCTCAGGTGGCGTCTGCGTTAACGATGTGATCATGCATATCATGCAGGAAGAACTGCCCTTCGGCGGCGTGGGGCCCAGCGGCATGGGTGCCATTCACGGCTTCGAGGGTTTCAAAACCTTCAGCCACGCCAAGTCTATCTACCGCCAGACCGGTGTGAATGTTGGCAAACTGGGGGGAATGCTGCCGCCTTACAATAAGACCACCGAAAGCACTATCAAGATGCAGATGAAAAAGTAGTTATCTTTACATTTTGTGCGAAAGGGGCCTGGGCCCCTTTTTGCGTTTTCGGGCTCTGTCAGTAAATCCTGCCGCCCACCGAGATGCTGGTGCGAACGCCCGACCCCCCGTAGCCATAGCGGCCGTGGTGATAACCCCCGTAATTGCTATAACCGCTGGAAATGCCCACACTGCCATACACCTGCGGGTCATCGCAGCCCGAAAGCACTGCAACAACACTGGCCACCAGCACAACTTTGAACGCGGTTATTATTGTCTTCATGGTCTTTTCTCCAGCTGTTGTTCCAGGGTTTGATCATCGCTCCAGGTTTGCAGAGCAATGCCGGCACCCGAGGGCCCGGCAATAATCGCCACCATTCCACCCCCGGGACGCGCTGTGGCGGGAACCAGAATACGCCCCCCCAGGGGCTCTACATTATCCAGTATGGCGTCCAGTTGCGCGGCATCTGCAACGCGCAAATAACTCACCCACATGGGTTGCAAGCCATCTACCGGGTTGGGGCGAATACCCGCACGGGGTTTATTCCCGGTTTTAAGAATTCGATACTCTACTTCGCCATCCCTAGTTTCCAGGGTCTCCTGCTCAACTGTATAGGGCGACAAACGACGGTAAAACTGCTCCGCGCCGGCAACGTCTTCTGCCCACAGTTCATTCCACAGGAACTGTCCCACAGCGGGCGGCCCCTTCACATCCAGAGGATCGCCGTCACGCGTCTGTAACAGCGCCAGCAGGGCACCCTGGGGATCGGCCACAACGGCAATATACCCCCTATCGCCCAGGGATGTTGGCGCGGTGAAAACCGCTCCTCCCGCTTCCCTCAGTGTGCGGGTGGCTTCTTCAATATTGGTGACAGACAGCCCCACCACCCACTGGGAGATATCCTTTTCGTTGGGCAGGCGATTCTGATCAATCATCCCACCAATCAGCTCGCCCTGGTGGCGTATCAACATATAGTTGATGCCCTTATCGGGCAAGGCCTCGAATTTCCAGCCAAACAGCTCAGTGTAAAACACCTGGGTTCGCACCGGCGTATCCGTGAGCAGGTCGTGCCAGATAATCTTGCCGGGTAAGTGCTCGCCGGTGGCGGAACGGGTTATCGGGGGCACACTAAACTGACTGGCGCAGGCACCCAGTGCCAGGGTAAAGCTCAGTAACACTATCCAACGTTGTGTATTCAATCTTGCTCTCTCCGTTAGGGATTACGTTCTTCAGGCTGCCAATATTATACGCTAGCGGTGGGCTCGATAAGCAAGGTTGGAATGCCCAGTGTGTGGCTTTTAACAGTGGCCACCCGCGTGCCCGGTTTTCGCCCATCCCGAATATCGGATAGCGCTACGCCGTTGCTACTGAGGCTGGCAGCCATCGCCGAGATGTCGGGACACTGAAAAGCCAGACCCCAGAAGTAATCGCGCTCCGGTTTATCTGTGGCGGGCTCTATCACTTCCAGGGTCAGCTTGCCCGCGCGGAAAAATAGCATGCGCCCTCCCCACTGCGGTGCTTCCTTGTCCAGTGCCAGGCGAATCCCCAAGCCCACTGAAAACAGGTCGATACAGGCCTGCGCATCGGCGGTGCGCAAAACGAGGTGATCCACTTTCAGGTTCAGGTTCTGGGCCTCGGGGTGTTCGCGCCTGAAGTTGTCCGTGACACAGCCGTTGCTGATACTGAGCTCCAGCCGCCGGGTGTTCTCTACCACCACCGGATTATTTGAAGGCGTATCTGCACTGAGAACCAGGCCGACAATACCCGGGCACTCTACCTTTTGCTGGCGGATTTCCAACACCGTATTGGCGAGGCCCAACCAGGCCCGGGGCTCAGACCGGCCCCCGGGCAAGGGCCAAAACCTTGCTCCCAACAACCGCTCATAGGCCTCCACGGCCGCGGCCAGGTCAGGCACGGCAATTACAATACGCTCAAAAGAACTGGTCACCGCACCCACCTCTGCCAAACGGCCATGATCGCACCAAGTTCGGCCGCTGGCGAATTCGGGAATTTGGTCTATCTTAAAAAGGTGACGCAACAAATGCGCGAGGGCCGTATTATGAAGCACAAAATTTCTCCCGTTATGCTGCTGCTATTGTGGCTTCTGTTACCTGGCTCCCTCAGCGCACAAGACCTGGGGGCCGGTGATACGTACAGCGACCCACTGCGCTCCGGTGGTAGTGGCCCGCCGATGGTGGTTATTCGCGATGGCAAGTTTTCACTGGGCGGCGGTCGTGGCCCCAAGGCGGATCAGGTAGAGGTGACGATAGACTACCTGCTCGGTGTGGGGGTAACAGAAATCACCCTTGGGCAATATCGAAATTTTCTCACTGCCAGCCGTTCAGCCGACCTGAAAAAGTTTACCAATGGCAGTGACAAACTACCCGTGACGGGCATTAGCTGGGACGAGGCCGAAGCCTACGTAACCTGGCTGAGCCGGGAAACAGGTCATTACTATCGCCTACCCAGCGCCTCGGAATGGGAGTATGCGGCCCGTAGCGGAACCTCATCCACTTACAGCTGGGGCGACGATGTCGGCGAGAACCGGGCCAACTGCCTGAACTGCAAATCACCGCATACGGGAAAGGTGGCGCCGGTGGGGTCGTTTTCGGCCAACGACTGGGGCCTCTATGACATGCATGGCAACGTCTGGGAATGGACCAAAGACTGTATAGACCCGGTGATGGCACCGCCAATCAATGGCATGCCCAAGCTGTTCGGCAACTGCGATTTGCGGGAGCTGCGGGGTGGGTCTACACATTCTGATGCCTGGTCTATTCGCGCCGGCACCAGGGCATCGGCCCAACGCCAGGGGAAAACCAGTGACCTGGGGTTTCGGGTGGTTATGGATATTCCGGAATAGCTCACCACCGGCAACCGGCGCGCAGCTGGCAGCTGGCGGCAAGCCATAATAATAATAGATTTGGTCATTCCCCCCGGTAAGTCATACACTACACCTGTGGCTGCATTATCCATTGGCGGTGGGGCCTGTGTCTCGGTGCCAGCGTGCAGCTGCCATGACTTCCATAAACCAGGAGAATTAGTAAATGTTCAAACTGTTGAAAAGCCTGTTACCCAGCGGCATGTTAGCCATTGCCCTTATGCTTTCTGCCGCCAGCATGGCGGGAGACACCCTGCAACGGGTGGTCGATTTTAAAGTTCTCAAAGTGGGTATGTCGGGCAATCAGCCCCCCATGAACGCCATCAGCCGAACCGGCCAATACATGGGCTACGACGTAGACCTTGCCAGGGCGCTGGCCGCCGCGATGAAAGTGAAGCTCGAAATAAAGATAATGCCCTTTGGCGAGCTGATGAACGCATTGGAGGACGACAAAATTGACATGATCATGTCCGGCATGGCGATTACGCCAGAGCGCACCGAGATTGCCTCCTTTGTGGGCCCCTATATGATGTCTGGCAAATCACTTCTCACCAAAGATTCGGTGTTGGCCAAGGTCCAGGCCAGCGAAGAGTTCAACCGCAAAGACCTGACGTTGGTCGCGCTGCAAAATTCAACCAGTGCCAGCTTTGTTACCACTGTCACCCCGGAGGCCACCCTGATTGAAGTTGAAAATTATGACTTGGGAGTGGCCATGGTTATCTCCGGTGAGGCCGACGCCATGGTGGCTGACATGCCCGCCTGTGTGCTGGCGGTACTGCGCTACCCCGAGGCGGGGCTTAGAACACTCAGCCGGCCTTTGACCGTTGAACCTATAGGCATCGCTGTGAGTAAGGACGATGCCCAATTCCTCAACCTGGTGGAGAACTACCTGGACGCTTATGGCAAGATGGGTGTACTGGCAAAGTTACGCAAGAAGTGGTTTGAAGAAAAGGACTGGATCGCCGCGCTTCCCTAGGCCTGTTGGGCCTTAGCATCCGCAAAAAATAAAGGGCGAGGGATGGATTCCCCGCCCTTTTTGTTGTCGAACGTGGTGCCATAAAAAATATAAAGGGAGGTCAGCGTGTTACGAAGCCTACTGCTTTTTTTGTTTTTACCCACCTTGACCCTGGACGCGAGCGACCAGCGGCACGACTGGGACACCGACATTCTGGCCGAAACCTTTGGCTACCATGCCGCCAGCCCCAGTGATTACCCCTGGAGTGAACTGATACAGGCCTGCCCGCATCGCGATTGCATCCCCGCAATCGACAGCCCAAGCTTTGTCGCGGCAAAAGACGCCTCCTTTTTGCACGAGGACGACATCGTTATCGCCGTGTCACTTGCGGGCGAGGCCAGAGCATACCCCATACGCATTCTGGTGCGACACGAGTTGGTCAATGACAACATCGGCGGCACGCCCCTACTGGTGAGCTATTGCCCCCTGTGTGGCTCTGGCCTGGTGTTCGACCGGGAGCTGGACGGCGAGGCTGTGGAGTTTGGTGTGTCGGGCCTGTTGCACAATTCAGACCTGGTCATGTACGATCGTAAAAGCGCTAGCCTGTGGCAGCAAATTACCGGTACTGCCTTTGCCGGGGCCAAGCGCAAACAAGTGCTGGCGGCCATTCCCTCGTCAATGACCACCTGGTCCCAGTGGCGCTCAGCTCACCCCAACACCAGGGTCTTGTCCATGGACAACGGCCTGCCTCCCGGTTCCTATGAGCACTGGCCCTATGGCGACTATGCCAACAGTGACCGCCTGATGTTCCCCGTGTCCCTCCGCGATGCACGAGCGCACCCAAAGATGGTGATTTACGGTGCAGACATCGACGGCCATGCTGTGGCTTACGCCCAGGACTACCTGCGTGAGCAACGGCTACTAGAGGATGAGATTGCCGGGCGAGCACTCATCGTTACCTACGCCGACGATGGTGGCGTAACCGTCAGCGAACCAAAATCTGGCCGCAGCTGGTTGGCCCATCGGCTATTCTGGTTTGCCTGGTATTCCTTCCACCCCGACACCGTGTTGCGCAGCGGCGACATTTCACCAGATAAGGCACAGCCATGAGTAACAATACCTATGACTAACCCTTCCAGGCCCATCATCATCGCCCACCGCGGGGCCAGCGGCTACCTGCCGGAACATACGCTTGCCGCCAAGGCCCTGGCACACGCCATGGGCGCCGATTTTCTGGAACAGGATGTTGTGCTGAGCCGGGATGGCACGGCTGTCGTTTTGCACGATATTTACCTGGAGCCAACCACCGATGTGCGCGACGTATTCCCCGGGCGCCAACGTGAAGATGGCCACTACTACGCCATTGATTTCACTCTGGAGGAGCTTCGTCACCTGCGCTTACACGAGCGCAGCACCCGCAACGCCAGCGGCGAAGTGCGCGCCGTCTACCCCACCCGGTTTCCGCTGCAGAGCGGCAGTTGTGGCATCCCGACGTTAAGCGAAGAAATAAAGTTTATTGCCGGGCTGGACCGCAGCCGCGGTAGAAAAACCGGCCTCTATGTTGAACTCAAGGCGCCCAATTGGCACGCGAAGCAGGGCTACGATATCGGCAAGGTGATACTGCAGGTGTTGGCCGAAACAGGCTACGGCCAACGTGTAGAGCAGGTCTACCTGCAGTGCTTCGACGACAAAGCGCTGCGTTATCTGCGCCATACACTGAAGACACCCCTGCCCCTGATACAGCTGATTGCCGAAAACAGTTGGGGAGAGGACAGCGAGGTGGATTACAATTTTCTACGCACTGACCAGGGCCTGAAGGAAATTGCCAACTACGCCGACGGCATAGGCCCGTGGCTTATGCAGATTTACCAGGGGAAAACAGATGACGGGCAGGCGATTCTAAGTGAACTGGTCAGCAATGCGCTGGGCCATGGCCTGCAGGTACACCCCTACACTTTCAGAGCGGATGAATTACCCCGGGGAATTTCTAATTTTGACGAATTACTGGATATTTTTATTAATCAGGCAAAAATTACCGGTTTGTTTACCGATTTCCCCGACCTTGCCACTACTTTCCTGAGACAATAGGCGCCTTTTTTCAGCACCGGCCAAGCGGAAACAGAACGTGACTCCAAAGAAAAACAGAAGAACAAAAATCGTGGCCACCGTGGGCCCCGCCAGCGAGTCTGCCGACAACCTGGCCAGGCTAATCCGGGCGGGTGTAGACGTTTTTCGACTTAATTTTAGCCACGGCACCGCCCATAACCACGCCACAGTGGCCGCGCGTATTCGCAAGCAAGCCGCAATTGCCGGCAAGCATGTGGGCATTATGGCCGACCTACAGGGGCCTAAAATTCGCATTGCTAATTTCCGCGAGGGCGCCGTCGAACTGGATCACGGCGACCGTTTCCGGCTGGACCTCACTCTGGGTGATGACGAGGGTGACAAAAATGCTGTGGGTTTAAACTACCCCCTGCTGTGCACATCGGTATTTCGCGGCGACATCCTGCTACTGGACGACGGCAGGATTCGCCTGCGGGTGGATGAGGTAGAGGCTTCAGCGGTCGATTGCACAGTGCTTGTGGGCGGCACATTGAGTTCTCGCAAAGGTATTAACCGCATGGGAGGTGGTCTGGCTGCCCCGGCCCTGACCACCAAAGACATAGCCGATATAGACAGCCTGAGTGACGTGCGCCCCGATTTTGTCGCCGTGTCCTTTGTGTCATGTGCCGAGGATATTTTTCAGACTCGCGAGTTGCTGGCGCAACACAATCTTGATGCCGCCATCATTGCCAAAATCGAGCGGGCCGAGGTAGTGGCCGATGAGACCACACTCAATGGCATATTGGCTGCCTCCTTCGGCATCATGGTGGCCCGGGGCGATCTGGGCGTAGAAGTGGGCGACGCGGAACTGATAGGCATACAAAAAGACCTGATCTCGCGCGCACGAAAAATGAACAGGGTAGTTATCACAGCCACCCAGATGATGGAGTCCATGATAAGTAACTCCATGCCCACCCGGGCAGAAGTATTTGATGTGGCCAACGCCGTGCTGGATGGAACGGATGCGGTCATGTTGTCGGCAGAAACCGCCGTGGGCAAACACCCCGTGGAAGTTGTCATGGCCATGTCCGATGCCGCCATGGGTGCCGAGCGCCACCCGGTAGCCCGGCAGTCCCAACACCGGTTGCAAAAGCAGTTCGCCAGCGCCCAGGAGACCATTGCCATGTCTGCGATCTACGCGGCGAATCACTATGGCAATGTAAGAGGAATTGCCTGCCTGACCGAATCGGGTACAACGCCCTTGCTAATGTCACGACTGAGTTCCGGCCTGCCTATCTTCGCCCTCAGCCACCACAGCAATACACTGCAGCGCTTGTCTCTGTGTCGCGGGGTTATTCCCCTGTTTTTTGATGCCAGTGCCTTCGACCATGAAGATGTAGAGGCCAGGGCCATAGAGTTTTTAAAAGACGGTGGCTTTTTGGGTAAAGACGATTCCATTCTTCTGACCAAGGGCGCCATTATGGGACGTCCCGGTGCCACTAATATTATGAAAATATTACCGGTCAGCTAGGCCCCTGGGGAGACTAAGCATGTCAACCAGACTGGTCGCCGATGTAGGGGGAACCAACACCAGAATCGCTCTGTACGATGCCCAGACCGACCAATACCACGCCCTTGCTACTTTCAACAACCGCGACTACGACACCTTCGAAGCGGTTGTCGCTTCCTGGCTTGATGCATTGAGCCACACACGACCCCAGCGGGCCTGTATCGCCATCGCCGCTGTGCCCATAGGCGATAGGGTCTCCATGGCCAACATGGACTGGTCCTTCTCCTGCGGGGAGTTAGCGGCGCAATTTGGCTTTACTGAATTTCGCTGTATCAATGACTTCGAGGCCAACGCCTTCGCCCTGCCCCACCTCAAGGATGCAGACATGACTGCCATCCACCCCGGAAACGGCCATGACTGTAATAAGTACGCCGTACTTGGGCCGGGTACTGGGCTGGGGGGGGCAACCGTCGAAACACTCGCCCACCTGCCCCACACCTGTGCCGCCGAGCCCGGTTATATGAGCCTCGCCCCGGCCAGCGAACTGGAGATTGAAATTTTCAGGGTTCTGCTGGGGAACTACCCGCAAGTTTATGCCGAACTGCTGGTTTCCGGCCCCGGCCTGCTGCGCCTGCACAATATACTGGTAGACATTACAGACACTGGCAACCCGGCCTCTTCGCCGGCCCAGGTTTCCCAGTTGGCGCTGCAACGCAGCGATGCAACAGCGGTGTTGGCCCTGAAACTATTTTGTGGCCTACTGGGCTCTATAGCGGGCGACTTTACCCTGGCAACCGGCGCCTACGGCGGCCTTCACCTGGCCGGTGGTATTGTGCCTACCATGGTGCCATTTTTACTGGCGAGTGAATTCCATAGCCGCTATTGTGACAAAGGGGCGATGTCGGACTTCCTCAAGGACATTCCCGTTTACGCGATTACCACGGCACAACCCGGCTTGATAGGTGCAGCCCATGCACCGATCACGCTTTTTTGAGGTGCGGGGTTCAACGCAGTTCACAGTTCCAAGAATTAATACTGTGCATTTTCCCATTTTGCCCATTTCCTGTGGTAAATGAGTGTAAGCTTTCCATTGCTGATTTTTCAGCAATGTTTTATGCACGCGGTCGAAGTTCGTTGAGTTCCTCGGTACGTAAACCATAAATAAAAAATGACTGATGCAGCCAGCTTGTTGGGGCTCATCGCAATACAGGTAATATATTATGTCTACTATAACCGGCACCGTTAAATGGTTTAACGAGAGCAAGGGATTTGGCTTCATCGAACGCGAGGGTGGCCCCGATGTATTTGTACACTTCAGTGCAATCAAAGGGGACGGCTTCAAAACTCTGTCTGATGGACAGAAAGTGGAGTTCACTGTCTCAGACGGCCAGAAAGGCCCCCAGGCAGACGACGTCGTTCCTTTATAGGCTTACCGTCAAAACCATCAAGTAAAAAAAAGGAGCACGTATGTGCTCCTTTTTTTGCTCTTTTTGCGGGACTTAGAAGCCCTCTTTCAGCTTTTTCTGACGATCTACCTCAGAATTAAGATACTTTATCCATTGTGAAGCATATTTTTCCGAGCGTTTGTCCTTGCGGGCAGCGGAAAATGCCTTGCGGGCATTGCTATACTGCTTATCGTTAAAGTAAGCCATTCCCAGTACCAAACGCGCCGTATCGGGACGCCTCACGCCCCCGCGTGACAGGCCTTTGTTGATGGCGGTAATCGACTTCTTGAACTGGTCACCGTCCAGGTAGACATTGCCCAGGCGGGCATAGAGTTCCCCGGAATCAGACTTCGCAGCGGCCAATTCCATAGCCGGAATTGCCTTTTTAATTTCCTGTGCCTGGCGCCAGGCATTGCCCATAAGCTCGTAGTTTTTGGACTTCGGCTCAATGGACTTGTCCTTGATACCCTTGTCCATCACCACCGCCGCCCGGTAGGGAACCTCGGCATTCAGGTAGAGATAGGCCATGGTGATTTGCTCGGTACCTTTATCGAGCATACCCTGAACATAGGCGGTATCCATGGCGGCCAATTGTTGCTTCTCTCTCTTTTGCTCGCCGTACATATGTGACAACTGCACCCAGTACTGCTTCTTGGGGTAGTACTTGAGCAATTCTTCCAACACACGGACAGCGTTGTCTGTGTCATCGTTGTCGAAGTAGAGAAAGCGTGCCAGGTTATACCACTGCTCCTTGGGGAGCTTGTCCTTTTCCTTGTACATGCTGATGGCTTTTTCAACATTGACCAGGGCTCGCTTGTAGTCCTTCACCTGGTAGTAGCCCTGGGCCAACATGACATAGGCACTGGCCGGTGGGATTTCTGTCACTTCAAACCAGATTAGCAGAGCGGCGATGCCCTTGTTCCAGTCTTCCTGTACGAAGTACAGCTGGGCAATGGTGTACTTGGTGTTGATTTCCATCGCCAGGGGGATATCGGGCTGTGCTACCACTTGCTCATAAGACTTGAGCGCATTGCCGTAATCTTCAGCCGAGTAGTAAATGAAGGCGTACAAGTTGTATACATTGGCCAATTCATAACTGTTCAGCGCTTTCTTGCCACCGGCACTAATCATGCTCTCGAGCACTTTTTTAGCCTTGGCCCATTCTTTCGCTTCCGCGTATTCCTGCGCCGTGGCCAGCTTTTCATAGACCTTGTTACGCAATGCCGGGGTGCGCCGAGTCTTTTCCTGGCTCTTGGCTTTTTCCGCGGCCACCGCCGAGGAGAAAATATTCAGCCCGAACTCGCTTTGTGCCTGGGATACCGCGAGCTGAACCGCGATAACCGGCACTGCCAGTAGGGCGGCGCAAATCCAGGTTTGGGACTTAAACAATGTCATAAGGCTTTAACCGTCTAGTTTTCCAGCTCGTAGGTAAACTTGTTTCTTACACCCGCCACTTCGATCGCCTCGCCATCGACCACGCGTGGCTTGTATTTAAACTTGGCGGCCGCTTTGACCGACGCTCTTTCGAACACACCGGAGGGCACGCAGTCGATCGCGATGGGGTCACGAATCGCTCCGGACTTGGTCACCGCGTACTCGACGATACAGTAGCCCGAGATACCCCGGGTCTGGGCACGGCGCGGGTAGATAGGCGCCACTTTTACAATGGGCAGATATTCGCCATCACCCGTGGACATACCGGTTGAGCTGATCTCGATACTAATTTGGGCTGCCGGCGCCATGTTAACGATTTCGACATTCATTTCCATGGAGACAACAGGGGTAGACAGGTCTGGTGGCGGCTCTTCGACCTCGTCTGGTTTTTCAACCTTTTGCTCGAATTGGGTCTCAATTTCGCGCTCTGGCATGTGGATATCGGCCAACTTGGTTTTTTTCGATTTATCGATCTGCAAGTCCGCTGAAGATATCAAATATTGCATGATAAAAAACAGGCCACCCGCCACCGGAATAGCCAGCAAGCCACCGATAAACAATCTGAATAGGTTGCGCTTCATAGTCGCCTACTTATCGTCCGTGGACAGTGACACGTCGTATACGCCCGCCTCGCGGGATGAATCCAGAACAGCAACAACCACCTCGGTGGTGGACTTGAGGTCGGCCTGTATAACAACGGCACCTTCAGGGTTCTCGGCGTGTAAACGTTCAATGTTCGCCCTCACCGCCCGAACATCGACCCGGCGATTATCCATCCAGATTTCGTCGTTGGCGGTGATCGCTATCAGAATATTGACGTTATCAACAGGCTCCGACGTGGAAGCCTCGGGGCGGTTAACCTCGACGCCCGCCTCTTTAAGAAAGGATGCCGTCACGATGAAGAAAATCAGCATGATGAACACCACGTCGAGCATGGGGGTCAAGTCAATCTGGGCTTCGTCTTCGGCAGTCGCCGCTTGCATATTCCTGCGCATTGCTATTTCTCTCTTAGTGGTCTGTCGTCAGGTTGTCTTTCAGGAACTCGCTCTCGCGCTTTACCGTCTGGGTGAGATAGGCGTTCGCAAAGACGCCGGATAGAGCGGCAATCATGCCCGCCATGGTCGGGATAGTGGCTCGGGAGACACCGCCAGCCATAGACTTGGCATCGCCACCACCAGTAACCGCCATTACATTGAACACTTCAATCATCCCAGTAACCGTACCGAGCAGGCCCAACAACGGACACAGCGCTACCAGCGTTTTGATAATCGGTAGATATTGATTGATTTGCTGGGTTGCCTCGGAAATAAGCTTTTCGCGAATCTGGTGTGCATTCCAGGATTTGCGCTCGGTGCGCCCCTCCCAGGTTGCAATCGCGTAGCCCACGTCTTTTTTCCAGCCAAACTGGAAGTACCAGGCCCGCTCAAATATCAGCATCCACATAACAAACAGCACGACGGCAACCAGCCACAGTACATCCCCGCCCATTGTCATGAATTTGGAGATGGACTCGTAAGCACTATCAAACCAGTACATGCTATTTCCCCAGGGACGACTCGGTATGCTCGGCGATGATACCCGTAGTCCGCTCATTCAATATATGAATGATGCGTTGTGCACGGCCGTTAACAACGGTGTGCAGCAAGACTGTCGGAATCGCTACCAGCAAACCCAGAACCGTGGTGATCAGGGCGCCGGAAATACCACCGGCCATTGCCTGGGGGTCACCCGCACCAAAGATGGTGATGGCCTGGAAGGTTATAATCATACCGGTTACCGTACCCAGCAGCCCCATTAGCGGCGCCACAGCCGAGATAATCTTCAGCAGCACCAAACCACTTTCGAGTGAGGGTGTCTCCTTCATGATGGCCTCGTGCAGCTTGAGCTCTAGGGTCTCGGTGTCCATGCTTGGATTATCCTCATGCACCTTCAGAACACGACCCAATGGGTTATTCTGGTTGGCCGCTTTGCTTTTCAGCTGAGAGTTTACCTTGGCGCTCACTGTGAACAAGACAATCAGACGCCAGATGGCGAGGACGAATGCAAAGGCACCTACGGCGGTAATAGCGTAGCCAATTGCGCCGCCCTGATGCCAGCGCTCTTCCAGATTGGGGCTGTTAATCAGCGCCGCCAAGTAAGAGCCGCCGCTGGGACCGGTGGGGTCCAAGCCAACTTTCTGTAAGCCGCTGCCAGGGGCAGCTGCAACCAGGTCTTCCGCCCAGCCAGTATACGGGCCAGCTGGTTGCCTAGACAGCTCTTCCAAAGTGCCTTTGGCCGATACGTATTCTAGATACATGCCATCTTCAGAGACGATATTGAACGTACCGATGCGCACCACTTTTTGCTCAACTTTGTCGCCGTTGGGCTTGGAAACCATCGTGGTGAATGAAACCACTTTGCCCGACTCGATCATTTCACGCTGCAGTTCGTACCACACACGCTCTATTTCCTCGATGTTGGGCAATTTGTCATTGTTGCTCATCTTGTCAATAAGATCCGTCAGGAACACTTCGCGACCAGGATATTGGGCGCTGATCAGGGAGAATTCCAGGGTGGACGCCAGATCACCCGTGGTGGATGTCAGGTGACCAAAGAGTTCTGCCAGTGTACCCAGCTGTTCTTTGAGCTGCTTTAGCTTGGCAGTAACCAATAGATCATTCGCTTCGAATGCGTCCTCAAGCTGGCCACTTTTACGTTCCTGCCTGGTGCGCTCGGCTTCGGCATCCTTTAGCAATCTGGCCTGATCGGCCTTGGCGTTGGCAAACCTTTGCTCGCGGGCGCGGTTGTCCTTCGCCTCAGAGGTCTGGCCCTGCTTGACGAAGCCCAACAGCTCATCCAGGGTTCTTGCGTCCTGGGCCATGGCTGTTGCAGCGGGAAGAGTGATGGCGGCACACAGAGCAAAAACGGCACCCTTGATAAATTTAATGCTCATTATTTAACCTCCGGCGCAGGTACAGGCATACTCAACAGGTCGATAGTGGCTTCTTTACGTGCGATACGTAGACCTTTCATGATGGCGTCGCGGTATTCGCCACGCGCCAGGGGTACCCAGGAACGGCTGGATTGATCCCAGGCTCCGGCTACTTCGGTGTCGGTAGTCTGATACACCAGTGACACCCGCCCGACACGGAAGATGTTGACATCACGATCTACCCCGTCGATTTCCACACTGTCCTTGTAGGCGTCAATTTTGCGCCCGTATTCATTTTCGATTTTGTAAGCCTCGAGAACCTGACGAAACTTTTCCGCCACGGTCACATCGGAACGATCGAGGTTGGCACGCAGGAATGCGATTCGCTGGTTACGCTCTTTCATGTGAAAAGGCATGTCCAGCTCAACAAATTTTTCCAGGCCGTCGATCATACGGATAACCAGAGGCATCATCTGCCGCTGCACTATCGTCACCTGATCGATGGACTCACCGATTTCATCGATACGCGTAAGCTGATTATCAATCTGGCGCTGCAAGCGAGTATTGTAGACCTTGAGGCCGTCAATCTGCTTGTTGACCGTTTTGTAATCACCCAGCAAATCGCGGGTTTGGTCGGCCAGCTTGTCAATTTTACCTTGAGACTTTTTGGCCGCTACGGTTTTGGCTTCTCCAACATCGAGGATGGAGTCCAGGGTGCTGGCTTGCACGGCGGCCACAGTGCCCACCAGGGCGCCTGCAGATACCAGCGCAATCAGCGCATTTTTCAATCGATGCATAGTCATGGGAGTTGCGTTTCCTATATCCGACAAAGTGATTCAGACCTGATAATTCTAGTCTCGGTACTACTTATTTATAGTCGATATTTCTGGGTCGGTAAACCGAGGCCAAGAATTTAAACCCAATACAGAGTTTTTTTCAATCTTATGCCAGGTAACTGCCTACCCAATCAGGGTCTGCGGGAAGAAAGGTTACACTTTTCGCTGTTTGCAGCTGCAAAGTAACACTCCGGCACACTAAACCAACTCGCTAGCTTCGCTCATACACGACAAAGCTAAAATCGTAGGGGTTGGGGGCGACGGCCTCCTGGCGCTCCCGGCTAATCTCACGCCAGCATGACCAGTCAATATCCCGCAGATAAGCATCGCCCGTCACGCTGGCATGCACTTCGGTTACGTAGAGGCGATCAGCCAGGGGAATTGCGGCACCGTAAATGGTGGCCCCGCCTATCACCATAAGCTCATCAGTACCGTCTATAAGGGCGACCTCGGCGGCGTAATCCAGAGCCCGCTGCAGCGAGTTCACCACGGTAACACCGTCGGCCGCGTAATCCCGACGCGAGGAAATGACGATATTGGTGCGCCCCGGCAATGGCCGCCCAATGGATTCAAAAGTTTTGCGGCCCATGACCACGGGCTTGCCCAGGGTGGTTTGTTTGAAATACTTCAAGTCAGCCGATATATGCCAGGGCAGGGCGTTGTTATTACCCACTACCCCGTTTTCGGCAACGGCCACAATGACAGAGAGCTTGAGTGAGGGTGCCGCCATTGCCCGCGCCCTCTAAATTGCCACGGGGGCAGCGATATGAGCGTGTGGCGAGTAATCCAACAGCTCAAAGTCTTCGAAGCAGTAATCGTAAATGCTGGCGGGTTTGCGCCGTATATTCAGGCGGGGCAGCGGGCGGGGCTGTCGCTGCAATTGCTGTCGCACCTGCTCGAAATGGTTGTTGTAGATATGTGAATCACCGGTGCAGATGATGATCTCCCCCAGGCCCAAATCACATTGCTGGGCCAGCATCATGGTGAGTAGGGCGAGACTGGCGGTGTTGTAGGGCAGGCCCAGGAAGGAATCACTTGAGCGTATCATCAGCTGCGCCGACAGCTTTCCCTGCGCCACGTAGAACTGGTAGAGCAGGTGACAGGGTGGCAAAGCCATTTTGCCGGCCCGCACATTTTCCTGGGGGCTTTTGCCCTCGTCGGGTAAAAATTCCACGTTCCAGGCATGAAACAGGATGCGCCGACTGTCGGGATTATTGCGCAGGCAATCCACCACATAATCTATCTGGTTAATACTGCCGCCGTCCGACGTGGGCCAGGCGGTCCACTGGGCACCGTAAACAGGGCCCAGGTCGCCCTCCGGGGTGGCCCACTCGTCCCAAATTTTTACGCCGTTCTCTTTCAGCCAACGGGTATTGGTGTCGCCGCTCAAAAACCAGATGAGTTCGTTGACAATGCTTTTGAAATGCAGCTTCTTGGTGGTCAGCAGGGGAAAACCCTGCGCCAGATTGTGCCGGTATTGTCGGCCAAACACCGACAGTGTGCCGGTGCCGGTGCGGTCGCCCTTGCGCACGCCGTTATCCAGGATGTCCTGCAAAAGATCCAGGTATTGTTTCATCGCTTGCCCCCCGCAGCAGCCGGTTTAGCGGCGGCGGCGTAGGCCATCAGCAGCAGAAACAGACCAATTAAAATCATCGGCACCGACAGTATCTGCCCCCGTGTCACCCAACCCAGGGCCTGAAAACCCAGGTGCGCATCGGGCTCCCGAAAGAACTCCGCAAAAAAACGCAGGCAGCCGTAACCCAGCGAAAACACACCGGCCACCGCCCATCGCGGACGCGGTTTGGCGGAGAACCACAATACCAGGGCGAATAAGAGCACACCCTCCAGCGCAAATTGATAGAGTTGTGAGGGGTGCCTGGCCAACTGCAGCGGGTCCTGAGGGAACACCATCGCCCAGGGCACATCGGTGGGGCGGCCCCACAATTCCTGACCAATAAAATTCCCCAAGCGCCCCAGGGCCAGGCCCACCGGTGCCAGCGGTGCGACAAAGTCCAACAGATCGCCCAGGGCTATGTTACGGGAGCGGGCGAACAAAACCATGGCGACGATGACACCCAACAGCCCCCCGTGAAACGACATACCTCCCTGCCACACACGCAACAGCCAACTGGGGTCTTGCATGATTTTGTCCCAGCCATAAAACAGCGCGTAGCCAAACCTGCCCCCCACTACCACCCCCAGGGCGGCGTAGAAAATCAGGTCGTCTACCTGATCTCGCTGCAGTGCGCAGTGGGGCTGCGCGGTTTTGCGCACCGCCAGCCACCAGGCAAACGCCAGCCCCACCAGATAGGTCAATCCATACCAGTGGATTTTGATGGGGCCAAGGGCCACCGCAACAGGGTCAAGCTCGGGGTAGGGCAGCATAAAAACTCTTACTTGATGAAGAATTGGATGCCACAGACATGGTTGGCACCGGGTGGGCGTATTATCATGCAGGCGCAGTGGATTCACAATTGTTTCCCGCAGATTGAGACTCAGGATATGTGTTTGCTTGTTTTTGCCCATCGGGTCTACCCCGGCTTCCCCCTGGTGTTGGCCGCCAACCGCGACGAATACTACGCCAGGGAGACAGCCCCCTCATCGTTTTGGCCCGACCACCCGGACCTACTGGCGGGCAGGGATCTGGCGGCGGGAGGTACCTGGATGGGAATTACCCGGCGGGGGCGATTTGCCGCCGTTACCAACTATCGCGACCCCAAGGTCACCGCCAGGGCGGCGCGGTCACGGGGGGAACTGCCACTGGACTTCCTCATCGACTCAGCCACTGCGCCGGAGTATTTGGGCGAGATCGCCGGGCGCGAGCAGGACTATGCCGGCTTCAATTTGCTGCTGGGAGATGGCCAAGACCTGTGGTACTTCAGCAATCGCGACGAGGGGGCGGGCGGTACACCCCACTCGCCGCAAAGACTGTCACCGGGCATTTATGGCCTGAGTAACGCCAGCCTCAACACACCCTGGCCCAAGGTGGAACTGGGCAGAAAGCGCCTGCAGCAACTACTGGGCAATTCATGCCCAAGTCACGATACCCTGCTGGGGCTTGTCAACGACAGAGCACAAGCCACTGCCGAACAACTCAAGCTGAACGGTCTGGAAACTGCAATGGAACAAGCTTTGTCGCCCCAGTTCATCCTCGCCGGAGAATACGGTACCCGGTCCAGTACCACGATGTGGATAGATGAGGGGGGGGAGGTCAATTGGCGGGAGCTGAGTTTTGACCACTGCGGGGAGGTTTCGGCCACCCAACAACACCGCTTTGAAATTACTCACTTGCGAGCGGGTTGTGAATAAACTGTTCCAGCCCATGTTCTGCCAGTGATTGCTCCAGCCGTTGCTGTATCTGGGCGGCATTGTCCATTGCCATCACCTCCTCCAGAACCTCCACGGCCTCACGCAAACTAAGCTTGCGCACCGCCTGTTTGACCTTGGGTAAACTGGTGGCATTCAGCGACAGCGCATCGTAACCCATACCCACCAACAACACCGCCGCCAAGGGGTCTCCGGCGAGCTCACCGCAGATACTTACCGGCTTTCCCTCCGCCTTGGCCGCATCTGCCACTTCTTTCAGCGCGTGTAACACGGCGGGATGAAAGGAGTGGTACAGGTCTGCCACCCGGGCATTGTTTCTGTCCACTGCCAACAAATACTGGGTGAGGTCATTGCTGCCGACAGAGAGAAAATCCACGCGCTTGGCCAGGGCCCGGGCCTGGTAAACCGCCGCCGGCACTTCCACCATCACGCCGATTTCGGGCAGGGCCTCACTGTATCCCTCCTGCAACAATTCCCGATGGCTGCGATGAATAAGCTCCAGGGCCTCATCCACCTCGGCAATATGACTGATCATGGGCAACATAATTTTGAGGTTTCCCAAACCTTCATTGGCCTTGATCATGGCGCGAATCTGGGCCAGGAAAATTTCCGGATGGTCCAGCGTCACACGTATGCCGCGCCAGCCCAAAAAGGGATTGTCCTCCTCAATGGGAAAATAGGGCAGGGATTTATCGCCGCCAATATCCAGGGTTCGCATGGTCACCGGACGCGGGGCAAAAGCCTCCAGCTGCTGCCGGTAGATCTGGCGCTGCTCCTCTTCACTGGGAAAACGCTCGCGCAATAAAAACGGCACTTCCGTGCGGTACAGCCCCACCCCCTCTGCGCCCTGCCCCAGCGAGCGAGCGACATCTGCCATCAACCCCGTGTTGACATAGAGCGGCAGGCGGTAGCCGTCCAGGGTCACGCAAGGTAGGTCGCGCAGCGCTTCCAGGTCTTTGGACAGGGCCACGTCCTGGTCCACCAACAGCTGGTAACGCCGTTTTAATTCAGCGGGGGGGTTGAGCTCAACCGAGCCGTTGTAGCCATCGATAATAAGCTCACGGTCCTGCAATCTGGTGTAGGGCAGATCGACCGCACCCATGACCGTGGGTACACCCATGGCTCGCGCCAGAATCGCCACGTGGGAGTTACCCGACCCTTTAACAGAAATAATGCCGGCAAGTTTTTCATGGGGGACTTCTCCCAAAGAAGTGGCGGTTAACTCCTCCCCAACCAGAATGGTCTGTGCGGGGTATACCCGCTCCTCGCGGTTTTGCGACTGCAAATAGCTTAGTACCCGGGTACCCAGGTCTTTAACATCCACCGCCCGTTCGCGCAGATAGCTGTGCTCCATGCGTTCAAAGTGACGGATATGCTCTATCATCACTTTGCTCAGCGCGCCCTGGGCCCAGTTACCCGCCTTGATCAGGCTGGCCACCTCAGCACCTATGGTGGAATCATCCAAAATACTCAGATAGACATCAAACAGGGCGTGGTCTTCTGCATTGAGTTGGTCGCTAAGATTGTCAGCCACTGAGCGCACATCGGTGCGCACTTGCTCCAGGGCATCTTTAAAGGCTCGCAATTCTGCCCGACGGTTTTTGACCCTGCGCACCGGCACGGTATACAGGTCGGCACCCGGGGAGACCACAACAACCGTACCAATAGCAATGCCAGGGGCCCCGGCAATACCCTTGATTTTTACCGAGGCTGCCGCTCCATCGGGGCTCGCATCCTGCACAGTGCCGGTTACCTGGGCGTGTGCAATAACCCCAGCCAGCTGGGCCGACATGGTGACCAGAAAAGCCTCATCACTCTCATCAAAGCGCCGGCGCTCGGCTTGTTGAACCACCAAAACACCTAAAACTGCCCGCTGGTGAATAATGGGTACACCAAGAAAGGCGTGGTACGCCTCTTCGCCCAGATCCTCCAACAGGTGAAAGCTGGGGTGAGTCTCAGCACTTTCCAGGTTAACCGGCTCCTCCCGTTCGGCCACCAGGCCCACCAGGCCCTCCCCCGCGGCCAGGCTCACCCGGCCAATCTTGTTGGCATTCAGACCCCGGGTGGCTTGAAAGATATAGCGACCAGTGGCGGTGTCGCGCAAATAGACGCTACACACTTCGGTCTTCATTGCCTCACGCACGCGCTCAACAATAATTTCCAGTGCGTCATCCAAACCCTCGGCCGCATTGACCTCCTGGACGATTTTGCGCAGCATCGCCAGCATCAGGCGCACTCTCCCGAAACTCTCTCGGTGAACTGCCCCAGCGGCGTCGCCAGCTCCTTCATCGCCCTGCGGTAAACCTCACGCTTGAAAGACACCACCTCATTGAGCGGATACCAGTAGCTCACCCACTGCCAGTGATCAAATTCGGGTTTTGCATTCTGGTCCAGTCGTACGACATCATCGGCGACCAGTAGTCGCAGCAGGAACCATTTTTGTTTCTGGCCAATGCACAGCGGAGCCTGGCCCTTGCGAATATAGCGCTTTGGCAGGCGGTAGCGCAGCCAGCCACGGGTGCTGCCCAGCACCTCGACCTGGGTCGCGGTCAAACCCACTTCCTCTTCCAGTTCGCGATACAGGGCCTGTTCGGCAGACTCCCCGGGGTTAATGCCGCCCTGGGGGAATTGCCAGGCGTTGCGCCCGCCCACGCGTCGCGCCCACAGTAATTGCCCGCGGTCATTGGTCAACATTATTCCCACATTCGCCCGAAAGCCGTCTGAATCGATCACCTTGGTGCTCTACACTCTTTTTTAGAACCCGCTATTGTTCCACATTTTGCAGCTGGGCTAAAGTGCGTTCCCAATGACCCTCATGGACAGTATAGTACTGGCCATCAAAGTGGACACAGAGAATGACTGGATGACCCTGGCTATTTTTGACCTGGACAACACCCTGATTGGCGGTGACAGTGACAATCTGTGGGGCCAATACCTGTACGACCAGAAACTGGTAGATGTCACCGACTTTGACCAGCAGAACAACCAGTTTTATGAGCACTACAAGGCCGGAACGCTGGACATTGACGCCTATCTTCGCTTCGCGCTGGGCCCACTGAAGGGCCGGACACGCGGGGTGCTGGACGCATGGCACAAGGAGTTCATGCGCACGATCATAGAGCCCATCATGCTGCCAAAAGCCGAAGCGCTTATCGCCGGGCACCGCGCCCGGGGCCACACCCTGCTAATCATCACGGCGACCAACGTCTTTATCACCCGCCCCATAGCCGATGCACTGGGTATTGAAAACCTGCTGGGCTGCGAAGCGGAAATTGTCGATGGCCTATACACCGGCAACCCCGCCGGCGTGCCCTCTTATCGAGAGGGCAAAGTCATACGGCTCAATGCGTGGCTGGCTAAGACTGGCGAATCAATGGACGGGGCAACCTTCTACAGTGACTCCCACCACGATTTGGCCTTGCTGGAGCTTGTCACGAATCCGATTGCAGTGGACCCGGATGACCAGCTTCGGACCAGAGCAGTGCAAGCGGGCTGGCCAGTTATGTCATTGCGCTAGAAGCACGATTAATTTCGAATAAATGTAGGAAGCCTCTGCCTGTACCAGCCCCTTTTCAAGACCGTCTGCCGCATGGACGCGGCAGCCGAGGCTACATGGACGTATCCACGCCGTGTCTTGAAAAGGGGCTGGTACAGGTGGAGGCTGGGTATTTCCAAAGTAATCCGCCTTTCCTGGCGCAAAACAAACCTACAGCTTGCGCGCGAATATGGCCTTCAGATACTCCGTCTCGGGAATCGCCGGATGGATGGGATGGTCCGGCCCCTGGGCGCCCTGTTCGATGATTTGCAGCTGCGCCCCGGCCCGATTGGCCGCACCGTGCATGGCCTGCATCAGGTCAGCGCGACTGAGATGCATGGAGCAGGAGGCCGAGACCAACATGCCACCGGGGCGCAACAGGCGGATACCCAACTCGTTAATTTTTCGATAGGCGGCGATGCCTTTTTTCAGGTCTTTGCGGCGCTGCACGAAGGCCGGGGGGTCGAGGATGACCACATCGAACTTTTGGCCATCTCCCTGCATGGCCGCCATAGTCTCCGCCGCAGAGCCCTGGCTTGTGCGTACTACAGATTCCAGATTATTGAGCCGGGCGTTTTCCATGACACCTTCCAGTGCGGGGCCAGAGCTGTCCACACAACACACCGTTGATGCGCCAAAGGCGGCGGCCTGTATGCCCCAGCCACCGATGTAGCTGTACACATCCAGTACGTCCTTACCCGGGACATGGGCTGCAAGTCGGGCACGGGACATACGGTGGTCATAAAACCAACCGGTTTTCTGGCCATCCCATACGGGGACCACAAAACGAACCCCGTTTTCCTCCAGCTGCAGTTGTCGCGGCACATCGCCGTGTACCACCTCAACCCGGTCGCTCAAACCCAGCTCTTTGCGACCACGACTGTCGGCGCGCAACAAGATGCCCGCCGGCTGTAACAGTTGTATGAGTACAGCGAAGACGACCTGTTCGAAGCGCTCTATGCCGGCGTTGTTTAATTGCACCACCAGGTAATCGCCAAAGCGGTCTACGATCAAACCGGGCAGGTAATCACTGTCACCATAAACAAGGCGGTAATAGGGCTTGTCGAACACCGCCTCGCGATTGCGCAGGGCGCGTTCGACTAAAAAGCGGCACAGGCTCTCATCGAACTCACGACGTTCGCGCAGGGCGTAAACCCTGGCACAGATAAGTGATTGCGGCTCCATGTAGGCGGAGCCGAGAACGGTGCCATCGGCGGCCCGAACACAAACCAGGTCACCCGATGCAAACTGCCCCAATGGTGTCTTCTTGCTGTCAACCTCGTTGGAATAGACCCACAAATGCCCCGCCCGCAGGCGCCTGTCAGCCCCTTTGCGAAGGCTTAGCTCAGCTGATGGCAGGCTCATGGCCGGGCGTTTGGAGTTAGTCTTATTCTTCTTCCGCGCACTTGGTCTGGTAGTCCTGGGCGCTTAGCAGCGCTTCCAGTTCCGCGGTATCGGTGGGCTGCAGTTTGAAAAACCAGCCATCGTTATAGGGGTCAGAATTGACCGTCTCGGGCTCGTCTTCCAGCTGCTCGTTAATGGCAATGACCTCACCACCCACCGGTGCGTAAATATCAGATGCCGCCTTAACCGATTCAACCACACCCGCCTCGCCCCCGGCGGCCAGCGTATCGCCCACCTCGGGCAATTCCACGAACACGACGTCGCCCAGCGCTTCCTGGGCATGATCGCTTATGCCTACGGTAATGGTGCCGTCTTCTTCCAGCCTGGCCCACTCGTGGCTGCTGGCTATTCTCAATTCACTGGGTACGTCACTCATGGTGTTTCCTTCAAACGCAGTTTTTGG
>Ga0114949_10000164_pt1 | contig 30749 bp, 21 predicted proteins | sample N074metaG_FD_83505 | JGI IMG/M metagenome (GOLD analysis project Ga0114949, IMG submission 83505) | Deep subsurface microbial communities from Kermadec Trench to uncover new lineages of life (NeLLi) - N074 metaG | ecosystem: Environmental > Aquatic > Marine > Ocean trench > Sediment | place...
CGTGTCCTCGTTCTCCAATTACACTGTGCTGCCCGAAGGGGCCGTGCTGAAAATTCCGAATGACCTGCCATTCGAGCACGCGGCGCTCGTGGGCTGCGCTGTGATCACCGGGGTTGGGGCCGTTGTGAATGCGGCCGAAGTGAAACCGGGTCGCACCGTGGCGGTTTTTGGCGTGGGCGGCGTCGGCGTCAATGTAGTGCAGGGTTCTGTGCTGGCTGGTGCACAGATGATCATCGCGGTCGATCGCCATGACAGCCGGCTCGAAGAGGCCAGGATTTTCGGCGCAACCCACACTGTGAATGCAGCCGACGGGGATCCGGTGCAGGCCATTCGCGATCTGACCGAAGGCCGGGGCGTGGACTATGCCTTTGAAGCCGTGGGGTTGCCGGTAACCATTCAGCAGGCATATGACAGCCTGGCCAAGCGCGGTGTCGCAATGGCCATTGGCATCCCGCCATCGAACGCCGAAGTGACAATATCGTCGTCGGCGCTAGTGTATGAGGAAAGAGTGCTGACCGGGTCGCTCTACGGCTCCGCCGCACCGAAAACCGACATACCGATGATAATCGATCTGTATCGCGGTGGCCGTCTTAAACTTGACGAGCTGTTGACGCGCGCTTACCCGATCGAGGAGATCAACGAGGCTTACGAAGCCATGCAGTCTGGTGAAACTCTCCGTAGCGTCGTGACCTTCTAGGTGACGGTCGAGAATTAACTGGCGTAGGCTACGCCGCCGTCAACGGCTAACGTGATGCCAACCAGGTAATCGCCGGCTCGTGAACACATATAGACCGCGGCGCCGGCCATGTCATCCGGATTTCCGACGCGTTTTGCCGGTATCCGGGTTGAAACATCATCCGGGTTATCCCTGGCCCACACATTCATATCGCTGGCGAACGCACCCGGCGCGATGGCATTGACGTTGATGTAATCTTTCGCAAGGTTCTTTGCCATTAGCCGGGTCAGGTGAATAACGCCAGCTTTGCTGGCAGCATACGAATATGTCTCTATACCCGCATTCTTGATGCCGTCGATAGATGCGATGTTAATCACCTTGGCCGGTCGTTCGGCACTGGCACCAGCGCGCAACATTGGCGCTAACTTTTGCGTGAGGAAAAACAGCGATTTCACATTAAGGTCCATGACCTTATCCCATCCCTTTTCCGGGAACTCGTCAAACGGGGCTCCCCATGCAGCACCTGCGTTGTTGATGAGAATATCGAGCTGCTCCTCTCGTTCCGAGACTTCGCCAACGAATGCGTCAATACCTTCCATAGTTGACAGGTCATGAGGTAGTGCGATGCATTCCCCAGACGCTGAAAGTTCTTTCGCCGTTTCCAGGCAGGGCTCTGCCTTGCGCGATGTGATGTAGGTGCGCACGCCACGACGTACAAATTCCGCAGCGATCATTTTGCCAATGCCGCGTGATCCGCCGGTGACTACCGCGACTTTTCCAGTGAGGTCAAACATGTCTGTCATGATTAATCTGCCGTTTGTAGTTTCGTCATAATTCGAAATGGGGGGAGTTAGGCAATCCTAAAGTCCCTAACTGCATCACCGAGCATATATTATCGTCGGGAAACCAGTAGAGACATATGCAGGAATTTCACCCAGAACTATTGGAGCTGGCAAACGGATGACTACGGTACTCGGAATCGACCTCGGCACTCAGCACCTGAAGGCGCTGGTGTACGACGCTGAAGCGAAGCAGATTCGGGCTTCGGTAGCGTCTCCGCTCAACATTGACCAAAGGGATGACGGTACGGCGGAGCAGTCAGCGCATTGGTGGATCGAAGCGCTGACCGACGCCCTGTCGCAGATCGACGCAAAGCTCAAGAAGGACGTGGCTGCCATCGGCGTCTCGGGACAACAGCACGGTTTTGTGCCGATCAACAAAGGTGGTGAAGTGTTGGTGCCGGTGAAGCTGTGGTGCGACACGTCGACCGAGCCGGAGTGCGCCGAGATCATGGATGCCGCCGGCGGCGTGAAGATGTGCATCGCCAACGCCGGCAATCCTATCCTTCCCGGATACACCGCCTCCAAGGTTCTGTGGTTGAAGCAGCAGCACCGCACGCTCTACGACGAGATGGACTGCATACTGCTGCCACACGACTACCTCAATTTCTACCTTACCGGCGAACGCTGCATGGAGGCGGGCGACGCATCCGGAACGGGCTTCCTGAACGTGCACGAGCGAACCTGGTCGAGGGAGCTGCTCGCCGCGATAGATCCAGATCGTGACCTTAGCGAGTGCCTGCCGCCGCTTCGACTCACGAACGAGGTAATAGGCACATTGCGGCCTCGCATCGGCGCGATGACCGGGTTGCCGGCCGGTGTGCCCGTGTCCATCGGAGGTGGCGACAACATGATGGGCGCCATCGGCACGGGAAATGTCGCCGAGGGACGGTTGACGATGAGCCTCGGGACGTCCGGCACCGTGTACGCCTTCTCGGATAAACCGGTGATCGATCCGAATGGTCAGATCGCCGCATTCTGCTCGTCGAACGGCGGCTGGCTGCCTCTCATGTGCACCATGAATTGCACGGTGAGCACGGAACTGGTCCGACGCATGTTGAATGCCGACATCGACGACTTCGAAATGCACGTCGCTCAAGCGCCGCGAGGCTCCGGTGGCATTCTCACGTTGCCCTTTTTCAATGGTGAGCGCACGCCGAATCTGCCCCGCGGTAAAGGCTGCCTTATAGGTATCGATACGCAGAACGCAACGCCAGAGAACATCATGCGTTCGGCGATGGAGGGCGCGACTTTCGCGCTAAAGTTTGGCATCGATGAGCTCAGGAAACTTGGCGTCGAGGCCACCGAGATCGTATTGACGGGCGGCGGCGCAAACAGCTCAACCTGGCGACAGCTGGTCGCGGACGTCTGTGCCAGCCGCGTGGTGGTGCTCGAGCAGGACGAGGGTGCGGCCTTCGGTGCGGCGATGCAGGCGCTCGGCCTGCTTTGTGGACAGCCGGTCGAAATGTTCGTCCACGAGCATCTTGCGGAGAAACCCGAGCTCGGCTGCGAGCCGGATACCAACGCCGTGAGTTTTTACGAAGACGCCTTTCAGTCGTATCAATCAGCAGTCGACACAATCTTGCCCCTTTACCAATAGCTGCGTACTCCACTGTGTAATCATTATTTTGCCACCTGATGTTTTGGTGTTAACCAAAATGGGGGAGTTATAGGGGGTAGGGAAATCCACAGTTCTGCAATGCATTAACGCCGATATATGATCGCAGCATAATCAGGAGGGGCCCATGACCGAATTTCACCCAGAGCTGTTCAACATGAGTGCAGCGAAGGACAACTCCAATGCGGCGGCGGTTGCGGCGGCGATGGAGGCGTATGCATCGGCAATAGCAAACGCAGACGTCGATGCACTGGGCAACGTCTATTCCGATTCATGGCAGGGTTCTAAAGACATGACGAAAGCTCAGTTGATTGACCACTACAAAGGCAGTAGCGGATTGCGGGTCGATCTGGAGTCGGCTGAGATATGTATTGATGGTGACAGCGCGACAGTCTCTCCGGTGTCTGTTCTGTCGTCTAAGGGCAGCGTTACGTCTTCGCATAACTTAAAAAAAGAGCCGGACGGTATGTGGCGCATTCGCCGCAGTGAAACCATCGATTGGGAGTCTTCACCAATGGACGCCGAGGAGAGGGCGCGCAGGTACGAGAGTGACAAGCAAGCAATGGCTGCCCGCGAGCTCAGAGAAAGAATTCTGAGCGACCCCGCGCGACCTGGCTATCACTTTGTCATGCCCGAGGGCATTGCGATGCCCTTTGACCCGAACGGCGCCATCTACTGGAAGGGCCGTTATCACCTGTTCTACATCTTCCAGGACAGTAGCTCCGGCAAGAAATCCGACCACTGGGGACACGTTTCCAGTACCGACCTGTTTCACTGGCGTCATCATCCCACGAGACTGCTCGATGGTATGTACAGCGGTAACTGCTTCATCAATGGCGACGGCGTACCGACCATTTGCTACCACCAGGTGGATCAGGGAAACGCCATGGCGGTGGCACTCGATGATGATCTCAATGAGTGGCGAAAACTGGACTCCAATCCCATTACGCCGAAAACCGAGGAGGGTGATGAGCACCATGGAAAATATCGTTCCTGGGTTCCCTTCGCCTGGCTGGAAGGGGACACCTACTACGCCATTTTTGGTGGCAAGCGTCCGGCGATCGCGAAGGCGCCTGCTTTGTCGGGCGAATGGCAGTATGTCGGTGATCTGTTCGCGCACGGTGTCGAGGGAGTGCCGCTCAATGAAGATGTTTCCTGTGCCGAACTTTTTAAGCTCGGCAACAAGGATGTCCTGCTGTGCATCAGCCACACGCTTGGCTGTCGATACTATCTTGGCGAATGGAAAGATGAACAATTTCATCCAGAATCTCATGCGCAGATGAGCTGGGTCGATAACGCGTTTTTTGCGCCTGAAAGCCTGCAGGATGACGATGGTCGGCGAATCATGTGGGCCTGGCTGTTCGATTACGGCAAATTTGGTATACGTTGGGAGCAGGGCTGGTCCGGCACCATGAGCCTGCCGCGAGTTCTGTCCCTGAGCGAGGATGGCCAACTCCTGATGGATGTGCCCAGGGAAATCGAAGCTCTGCGCTACGACGCTTTCACCAAGAAGAACTTCGCATTGCAATCGGGCGTTGACCTGGTTGTTGATGACGTCCGCGGCAATAGCCTTGAGCTGTATGTCGAGATGGAAAGTTCTGACGCGAAAGAATTTGGCGTCAAGGTCTGCGTTTCGCCAGATGGACAGGAACAAACGGTGATCTCGTACGATGTTGCAGAAGGCAAGCTGAAGGTGGATGCCGGGAAGTCAGGTCCCGAGGACAAAGCAAAGAGTGTTGAGGCCGGTCCTTTCGAACTTAAGGACGGTGAACGCCTTAAGCTTCGTATCTTCGTCGACAAGTCCGTCGTTGAGGTATTTGCAAACAGCAGACAGGCCGTTGTGCGGCGGATTTACCCCGCGCAGCCTGACAGTCTCGGTGTCAGTTTGTTTACCGCAGGAGGGCCTGCCAAGGTGCATACCCTCAAATCCTGGAAGATCTCGCCGTCAAATCCTTTCTGATGGAATCGGTCAAAGACTGGGTGTTAGGCAGACAGGTCACATCGGTTCACTCTACACAGGAAGTGGATCGCATTCTTCGAGTTGATCATGCGGGAGAATTTTTTGCCGTCAGCCTGGCGCCTGGCGCGGCCAATCACGCCGGATCGAGATATATGGCGTAGAGCCGGACATCCTCCGGGCGCACGCCAGCGAAATCCACGCGCACCCGGATCGGGCCGGTCACACCGTCAATGACGTCATGGCCGTGCCAGGTAATCGGCTGAGCCAGGCCGGGCCCGTCGGGCCCCTGGCTGGCGTCGCGCTCGTAACCCGGGACTGGCCGAAACTCGCGGTCCTGAATCTCGACCGTGATAGCGCTGTGCTCGTTGATGCCGTCCACGTTCACGGTGAGTCTTGCCGCACTACCCTCGAGGTCAATGGGCGCCGAGACAAAGTGTGGACCTGTATCTTTCGAGTAACTCCAGATGCCGGTGTCGTATGGGGAGAAGTAGCCCAGCCGATCGCGCGGCCAGCTGGCAACGCGGATGCCGTCGCTCGCCTCCTCCGGCCACGGCGTGTACCAGAACAAGGTCTCGTCACCCACGTTCTCGAAGCCCTGGCCCTGGATGAGGGCCGGGAAGTTGAGGTTCAGTGACTCTCTGCGCTTCAACCGCCAGCTGTCTTCGGCGGCTGAAACGATGGGAAAGTCGGGGATTGGCTCTTTGTAGTGGAGGGCGTCGTTGCTGACAGCTAATCCTAAGTCCATCGTCAGCATACGCCGGTCGTTCGACGGGTGACCGTTCCATTTACCAAAGAAGCCGATGATGACGTTGCCGCGGTTCCACAGTGCTGCGCCCAAATGTACCTGCTCACCTGTGTTTTTGCCCGCGACCACCGGCTTAGGTGAGAGATCGCCGCGCCGCAGACCGGAGCAGGCTGCCTCGGCCCAATGTTCAAAATCATAGGAGGCGGTGGTGGACAGCTGGCGAACTCCCATGGCGTGCTTCCCGCCTTGACCGGCCAGGTAGTAGCACCCATCCAGCTTGGTACCGCCCCCCATCTCGAACCAACCGCCCACCGGATTGTTGGGCGACTCGTGCCATGTCAGCCCGTCGGCGCTGTAGGCGACGGAGAGACGCGACCCGTGCTTACGCGTTTCGAAGGCCATCTTGAAGCGCTTGTCCGGGTCCGGGTCGTCGGGCTCGTGAAAGACCACACATGCCTGCACGTGTATGTCGCCCCCCATGTCGACGAGGTTGTTGTGCTTGCTGCCGTGGTACTCGACTAACCCGAGATCGGGTTTCTCCCAAGTACGGCCGTCTTTGCTCTTGGCCAGGCAGACGCGCTGGTGCCAGTGTTCGTCTGGCCCTTGCCCCAGGTACCACATCCACAACTCGCCATCGATCTCGAGCACGGTACCGTAAAATGCGATCCACAAGCTATCGTGGGCGTCCGGCTCTCCCAGAGGGACCACCGGTTTGCTACCGTGACTGACCTGCTTTTCTTGCAGGTGCAGTTTCACGCCATACTGAAATGGGATGCTATGGTCATCGAACGGAAAGAGAACGATGGAGCTGAGACTGGCGGCAGGCCCGCCGTTGTTGATGCGCATGCTGCTCCCTTTTGGTAAGAACTGATAGGCAGCCGCAGCCGCTTCGGTTTTCGCTATAGCTCAGTTCAAAGTACTAGAAATTCTATCGAGTCGGCGAGTTACTTCTGCGGCTCGGCTACGTACTGATGGCCGCTCATGATGGACTTCACCTCCGCCAGTCCATTGGCCTTGAGTAAGCGGCCCACGCGATCCTCCTCTTTGGCCAACAGCGCTTTGGCGTTGGTCACTACTTCTTCCAGCCGGTTGGCAGGAAACTTGACGGCACCATTTTCATCCAAGTGAATGATCTCGCCCGGCGCAACATCCATGCCGGAGATGCTCACTGGCACTTGCACGGCGTGCACTTCCTGCTGCCCGTGACCGGCGCAGATACCACGCGTCAGGTACTGAAAGTTCATCGGACGAATTTCGTGGATGTCGCGTGACGGTCCGTTCGAAACGGCACCGATGGCACCGCAAGCGCGCATGGCTGACGTCATGTTGCCGCCGGACAAGCCGACCTTGTCGGCGATTTCGGCGGGAAATTTCTGCTGAAAGCAAAAAATCGACGGTTTGCCGAGCGCATCCATGGCTTCTAGCACCTCCATCAGAGACAACGCCTTGAACGTCGGGTCCGGCAAACCATAGGTGCACGTGACGGCATAGCCGGCCATCGGACCGAGCTCCGGATACCAACACGACAGCGAGTTGTTGGTGTACCAGTTCTCGGTCCACGGATTGTAGATCTCGAGGCAGAACTCTTCGCCAGGGTAGGTGGCCACCACGTTGGTAATCGTGGGCGTGTCGATGGTCTTGAGTTCCTCCAGCAGTTCGAGATCGGTCATGGAGTCGTGTCCGGGCGTGAGTCAAGGGACACCATGCTACTTGCTTCACAAAAAAGCGCGTACCAGCGCCATCAAATCCACCCACAAAAACGATCAATCGATTTCCTGCAAAAGGAGAAAGTGTTACCCATGTCTCCGGCGGTGAGCTGACGGATCCATCCCCGATGGCGTATTGATGTCCTGTTGTTAAGCAAAATGGGGGAGTTATGGGAGGGTAAGGGAAATCCACAGTATCGACATGCGCGTGCGACCATATATTATCGTTGCAAATTCAGGAGACGCACATGAACGAGTTTCACCCAGAACTATTCGACCTGGCGATGTCGCCGGAAGCGCAGCCGTTGCTCGACGCCGTCAAAAAGCATATTGCCGAAAACGTCGACCCGATTTCCGAAGAGTATAATGAACTGCACAAGCAGAAGGACGATCCCTGGTCCTATCACCCTCGGCAAATTGAACTGCTCGAAAACGCCAAGAAGAAGGCAAGGGAAGCAGGTCTTTGGAATTTCTTCCTGCCCGATGCTGAGACCGGCGAAGGGCTGAAGAACCTCGACTATGCATACATTGCTGTCGAGTTGGGCAAGAATCCTCTGTCCTCACGGACCATGAACTGCAGCGCGCCGGACACCGGCAACATGGAGGTATTGGAGCGTGTCGGCACACCGGAGCAAAAAGAAAAATGGCTGAAGCCGCTGCTTGAGGGAGAAATTCGTTCTGCATATGCGATGACGGAACCAGCGGTTGCCTCGTCCGATGCTACCAACATTGCAACCGCAGCGGTGCTGGATGGTGACGATTGGGTGATTAACGGCGAGAAATACTACATTTCTGGCGCCGGTGATCCTAACTGCAAGATCATGATCACGATGGTAAAGACGAGCCCCGATGCTGAAACGTTTCGTCAACAGTCGCAGATCCTGGTGCCCATAGATGCGCCGGGAGTCGAAATTCTCGGGCCGATGCATGTGTTCGGAGACGATGGGTCGCCGCACGGGCATATGCACATCCGTTTTACCGACGTGCGTGTACCGAAGGCAAACATGTTGCTTGGCGAAGGCCGTGGCTTCGAGATTTCGCAACTGCGTCTTGGCCCGGGACGCATTCATCACTGCATGCGGGCGATCGGGCAAGCCGAAGTCGCGCTGGAGCTGATGGTTAAGCGTGCCAGTACTCGTATTGCTTTCGGCAAGCCGATCATTAAGCTCGGCAAGAACCTGGAAGTCGTTTCCCGCGCGCGCATCGAGATTGACGCCTGTCGCCTGATGGTACTGCAGGCGGCGAAAGCGATGGACGTGCTGGGCAACAAGGAAGCACGCATCTACGTCAGCGCGGTAAAAGCGATGGTTCCGGAGAAGGTCTGCAAGATCATCGACGATGCGATCCAGATGCACGGCGCTACCGGAACTTCGCAGTGGACGCCGCTCGCTCGTATGTATGCGCAACAGCGAACCCTGCGCTTTGCTGATGGGCCCGACGAAGTACACCACATGGTGGTGGGCCGCAACGAAGTTCGCAAATACGACCTGTGGTAGGTCGAACTTAGCGCAGGAGGAGAACCGATGGATTTTGAACAGATTAAATACGAAGTTGCGGATGGTGCGGCGACAATTACGCTCAACCGGCCCAAGTCGTTGAATGCCCTGACGGTAAAAATGATGCACGAATGGCATGAGGCCGTGAAAATGGCCAACGCTGATCCCGACGTACGTTCGATGGTATTCACCGGCGAAGGTCGTGCGTTCTGTGCGGGCCTGGACCTCAAAGAGATGCAGGAGCGGAAAGTTGACGCTGGCTACGTCGGTAACCTCGTGGACGAACCCGCGTTGCACCTGATAGACGAGATTCAAAAGTCTTCGAAGCCGGCGATCGGCAAGATCAACGGATTCTGCTTTACCGGCGCCCTGGAACTCGCGCTCGTCTTCGACTTCATCATCGTGGCCGAAGAGGCAAAGCTGGGTGACACGCATGCAAAGTGGGGACTCCGTCCGACCTGGGGCATGAGTGCTCGCCTTGCAGACGCGGTGGGCGTTCGCAAGGCGCGCGAACTGTCCTTCACGGCGCGTACCTTTACGGGTAAAGAAGCGGCGCAATGGGGTCTTGCCAATCGGGCAGTGCCCTTGGCGGAACTGGATGCGGCGGTCAAAGAATTGACTGATGGTATTGCCGAGTGCAGCGAAGGTGCGGTTGCTGCGTTCAAGGATCTCTACAATCACTGGCTCACGTGTTCGGTGGATGATGCGTTGAAGTACGAAGTAAACACTGAATACGATATCTCCGACACGGCGGAGCGACTGGGCGATTTCGGCTAGCGGATAGTGTCCGAAAAAGTCAGAGTCCTGCTGGACACCGACGCCAATAACGAAATCGATGATCAGCACGCGATCGCCTACTTACTGTTTAGCGGCGATGCTTTCGTCGTAGAAGGCCTGACCGTCAATCGCACCAACAACGGCGGCGACATCGAAGCGCAGGCAATAGAGGCCGAGCGCATCGTCAGGCTTTGTACGATGCACCGGCAGCTGCCCGTTACCCGAGGTGCGTCAGGGTCATTCGAAGAGATAGCACCGCATCTCACTGAGTCGGATTTCGAAGGTGTTGACGCGGTCGACTTGATCATCAAACGAGCGCACATCGCATCTCCGCAAAAACTGATCTTGTTGCCGATTGGCAAACTGACCAACGTCGCGTTGGCGTTGAAAAAAGATCCCAGCATCATCGACAAAGTAAAGGTGGTTTGGCTGGGATCAAACTACCCGGATCCCGGCGAATACAATCTGGACAATGACGAAGCGTCGGTTAACTACGTTCTTGATACCGACGTTGAATTCGAGATTGCGGTGGTACGGTACGGCGCAGAGTCCGGGACGAGCGCGGTCCGAGTGACATTGCAGGACATTGCGCAGAAATTGGCGGGTAAAGGTCCGCGCGCGTCGACCCCGGTTACGGGTAGAAATGGCGGCACATTTACGAACTTTGGTGACTACTCGGTTAACTTACTCGAGCACGTTCACATGAGCGGAAATCCGCCGTCGCGGGCGCTCTACGATATGGCGGTGGTCGCCATTGTTAAGAACCCGGCTTGGGCCGAGGCACGCAGCATCGCCGCGCCGATACTTGAAAATGGCGTATGGCGAGATCGGCCAGAGAATTCGCGCCGGATAGTGATCCGGGAGAACTTCGACAAGCAAAGTATTATCGATGATTTTTACGCTACGATGAATGACTACCAGCTAGCGGACATCGTTACGTAAGCACCGCTTCGATCAAGCGCGGTCCCTTATGGGCGAGCGCATCGGTCAAAGCATCGTGGAATTGTTGCGTAGTCTCGGCACGCTTTGCTGGTACGCCCATGCCCTCCGACAGCGACACCCAGTCCAGCGTTGGGTTCGACAGATCGAGTAGCGACAGCGCTTTGGGGCCCGGTTCGGTTACGCCCACTCGACCCAGTTCGATATTCAGGATTCCGTAGCTGTTGTTCTTCAAGATGATAGTGGTGACGTCGAGATTCTCGCGGGCCATCGTCCACAGGGCCTGAAGGGTATACATCGCTGACCCGTCCGCCTGCAATGCGATGACTTTTCGATCGGGGCAGGCGACCGCGGCACCTGTCGCCAACGGCAGTCCCTGGCCAATTGCTCCGCCCGTTATGAAGAGCCAATCGTGCTTCGCTGCGCCGGCCGTGTATTTGTAAAACGGCCCACCGCTGCTGACGGACTCGTCTGAGACGATGGCATTTTCCGGCAGCATCTGTGCCGTAATGACGCCGGCCGATCCAGGAGTCAGTTTGCCTTCATCATATGAATGACTGGTCGCTGCTTGCACATTTTCAGGTAAGTCTGGCGCATCAATTGCATCGGCGAGGCGGCGCAAGGTGTCTTCGGCATCCGTGCGCGGGTCGGCGAGCTTAAGCAGGTCTGCGCCATCCGGTGACAGCCAGCTGGGCTTATTGGGATATGCAAAGAACGATACGGGTGGTTTGGCCCCTACAAATACGATTTGCTGAGTGCCTTCGAGGAATTCTACAGCCATTTCAGCAAAGTAAGGAAGTCGTTGTACCGGTACGCGACCTACGCCTCTTTGCAATCGTGCCGGCGACGTTTCAGCGACTATACGCGCACCGGTCTTGGTCGCTATTCGACCTGCGTGAAAAAGGGCTTCTTCCCGCATTGCCCTGCCGCCGAGAAACAAAACGGCCTGGCCGGGTCTGCTTATAAGCGCTGCCGCTTCGGCGATCTCGCTGTCCGTCACCCGCGGGACTTCGGGGACGACGTGGGGTGAGCTGACTTTTGCACCGTCAGTCCACGCATGGTCTCCCGGAGCGATGATGGTCGCGATCTTGCCCGGGTAGTGTTGTGACACGGCGACCGATTCGGCACCGGCCGTCGCGAGGTCGGAAGGTGATGTGGATGTGCGTACCCAGTTGGACATAGGCGTGGCAACACCGACAATATCGGACGTCAGAGGTGCGTCGTACTTCAGGTGGTCGACGGCATGATCCCCGACAATATTGATCAACGGTGTTCGAGCGCGCTTCGCGTTGTGCAGGTTCGCCAGTCCGTTCGCCAGGCCTGGACCCAGGTGAAGTAGCGTCGCAGCGGGTTTGTCGGCCATGCGTCCATATCCGTCGGCGGCTCCGGTCACGACGCCCTCAAACAAACCCAGAATGGCGCGCATTCCCTCTTGCTGGTCGATTGCCGCAACCAATTGCATTTCCGAAGTGCCGGGGTTGGCGAAACAAACGTCAACACCGCTATCACTCAGTGTCTGGATCAGCGCTTCAGCTCCATTCATGTTCTATGTCCTGGCTAATTTAATGGGTAAGTCTCACACGCGGTATCATTGACACCGGAATCGTTGGCGGAAAACAATGCCGCTTGACTCAACTTTTACACAGGCTAACCGAATGTCAAAGGCAACTCATGGGAATGCGGGCGCGAACGGAAGTGAATTCACCCATATGAGATCGGGCCGATGAGGATACGACAGATTGCACTGGTCGCGGAAGAACTGGCGCCGGTGCAGGCTGCGCTATTCGACTTGCTAGGCGTTGACGACGCTCACGTCGATCCCAAGATCGCGAAGTTCGGGCTGCAAAACATTGTCATCACTTTGGGTGACACGTTTCTGGAAGTCGTTTGCCCGACTGAGGAGGGCACCACCGCCGGTCGACTGCTACAACGGCGCGGCGGTGACGGTGGCTACATGGTTATCGTGCAGGTGGACGACCTGCCAGCAGAAAAAGAACGACTTGCAAAGACGGATATTCGCACTATATGGGAAGCAGACACCGGGCGTGCCAGCGCGGTACACCTGCACCCAAAGGACGTGCCAGGAGCCATCGCTTCGCTGGATCAGATGAAGCCGCCCGAGGCCTGGTATTGGGCTGGAACGGACTGGGATCAACGCGCGGCGCGCAACGTTTCTGGAATAAGCGCGGCGCAGGTACAGTCCGACGACCCGACGGCGACTGCGAAGCAATGGGCGTTGGCCTATGGCCGCCCGCTCGACGAGAATGCTGCTGTTCCCACTCTAGGTTTCGACAGTAGTGAAGTGCGTTTCGTGTTAGCCGAAGACGGGCGCGGTACCGGCCTGCAGGCGATAGACATTGAAACCATCGACAAGGACGCGGTATTTGCCGCGGCCGACCGTTTGGGGCTGACACGCGACGGAAACACCGTTGTCGTCTGCGGCACCGCGATGAAATTCGTATAAGGACCGGTCAAATCAAAAAATCGGCAACGTAGAAAATGGGTGCATTTCAGGAGCACCCGACACGGACCGCCAATAACACCCGATATACTCAAATACGAACAATTCTAATTTAGGAGGGGAATTCATGGCCGCAGAAGCTATAGCGACCGGCACGGAACATCTGTTGGCGTCTATTGAGGATGGTGTTCTCACGCTAACTCTAAATCGCCCGGAGGCGCGCAATGCACTGTCCCGGGAGTTGCTTGACGCATTGGGTGAGCAGCTTGGAGCAGCCGAACTGAATTCAGACGTTCGCTGCGTTGTCGTTACTGGCGCTGGCAAGGGCTTCTGTGCGGGCGGCGACATTAAAGCAATGGCGGCCCGAAACGAAGGCGGCCGTACTATGACCATCGACGAGGCGATAAATCGACAACGCATTGATCAGCGCGCGACCGCGGGACGCCTGTACAAGATGCCGAAACCGACTATCGCCGTACTTCCGGGTGCCGCGGCCGGCGCGGGTCTGTCGATAGCCTTGGCGTGCGATCTGCGCATCATGGCTTCCAATGCCATCATGACTACCGCATTTGCACGAGTCGGATTCTCCGGAGATTACGGTGGCACGTTATTCCTGTCCCAGTTGGTCGGCACGGCCAAAGCGAGAGAGCTCTATTACCTGTCGGAAAGAATCAGTGCCGAAGAGGCGCTGAATCTGGGCTTGACGAACTGGGTGGTTGAAGCGGACCAACTGGCCGCAAAGACCAAGGAAATTGCAGGCCGATTGGCCAGCGGGCCGACCGTTGCGTATCAGTACATGAAAGAGAATTTCGCGAGAGCGCTTACGTCGGGCGACGTTCACGACTGTCTGGACATTGAAGTTTCGCACCACGTGCACTGCGCTCAGACCGAAGACCATAAAAATTCGGTCAAGGCATTTGTCGAGAAACGTGAGCCGGAGTTTAAGGGTCGATGATCGGCTCAGAACGACTGAGCTGCCAATAGCGTGACGGAAGAAAACGACGGTGCGCCGCGCGCTGACCAGCCGATCAATCGTCGGCGCAAAGTTCCCGTTCGCACCAAACTACTGTTCGCATCCGGGACACTCCAGGAAGCCACTGTAACAGCCGGTGGTATCGTAACCGTCCTGTTCTACAATCAGGTACTCGGTGTTTCGCCGGCTCTGGTCGGAACGGCATTCTTGATCGTGAGCATTGTCGACGCAATTTCCGACCCGGCTATCGGCACTCTTTCTGATCGATTCAGTAGTCGCTGGGGCAGGCGGCACCCGTTCATGTTTGTCTCGGCCTTGCCGATCGCGATCGCATTCTATTTCCTGTACCAGCCCGTCGAGGGCCTCAGCGAAACCGGCTATTTCATTTGGTTGACCGTCTTTCTGCTTTTTTTGCGGCTGGGACAGACTTTCTACCTGATCCCGCACGATGCGCTGGGTGCAGAACTCACCGACGATTACACGGAACGCACGTCTGTGTTCGGGTACAACGCCGTCGCGCAGATGATCTTGTCGATGGTCCTGGCAATGCTCCTCTACTACGTGATCTTCCCATCGACGCCGGACTACGAAAATGGTCTGTTGAACCAACCACAGTACGTCATCATGGCCTCCGTGGGTTTTGTGACCATCATCTTTTCCATCCTGCTGTGCACGCTGGGCACGCTGGACCAGATTCCCTACCTGCATAAAGTCGACCTCAGCAAGAAGTTTGTTATCAAGGACTATTTCGGCGAACTGGCAACGCTGTTGCGGAACCCTTCCTATGTTTCGGCTTGCCTTAGCTTGCTAACAACCTACGCGGGCCTCGGCATTCTCGGTATCGTTTCCACTTACGCCTATGTTTACGTCTACGAACTGGCAACCGAACAACTGATATGGGCCACGGTTGCGAAAATTCCCGGTGCCATAGTCGCACTGCCACTCCTGTGGTGGATCTCAAAGCGGATGGACAAGAAAAACATCGTAATAATGTCGTTACTTGCGATGAGCGTACTGATTTCCTCGCCGCACATACTGAAAATGCTGGGTTTTTTCCCAGCCAATGATTCGCCGTATTTCTTGTACGCCCTGTTCGGACCGTTGCTGCTCGGCTTCATGATCTTTGCTGTATCCGTGATCGTCATTGACTCGCAATTGGTCGATGTTGCCGATGAGCATGAGCTTCAAACAGGAGCACGTTCCGAAGGCGTCATATTTTCCGTGCGCAGTTTCGGCAACAAGGCCACGGCCGGTGTCGGTGGATTTGTTGCCGGTTTTGGCCTGGAGTATATCGGTTTTCCGGAGAATGCCGAGGTGGGCGGTCTCGCGCCTGAAACAGTCACCGGTTTGCTGTTCATGAATGGACCGCTTTACCTGATGATCTATCTCCTGGCAGTTTTCAGCATGACGTTCTACCGCATTGACAAGAAACGCCACGCTGAAATCCTCAAAGAGCTGGAAGCAAGACGCGAGGCAGCGTCCAGCGCAGGGGGCTGATATCCCGATGCGGATTGAATCACTACAAGACGCGATAGATCACGTCGCCACAACCGAGGAAATGTTCGCGCTGGATCAGTGCGACATTCGTGGCGTGACTTACAAGACGTTCAAGAACGGCCCCAAGACTCTGCGCGACCTTCTTGAAATTTGTTTGCAACATGGCGATGCAGACTTTCTGGTTTACGAGAACGAGCGGTATAGCTTTCGCGATGTCCATCGAAACACGCTCAGGCTTGCGCATGCGCTGGTGCATTTTTATGGCGTGAAGCCGGGGGACAGAGTGGCGCTATTGATGCGCAACGTGCCTGAGTATCCGATGCTGCTCATGGCGCTCGCTTCCGTCGGGGCGGTAGCCGTGCTCGTGAACAGCTGGTGGACCACCGAGGAACTGGAATTCGCTTTCGGCGACAGCGACGCCAAGCTGGCCTTCGTGGATGAGCCACGCTCCAGAAACATGGCGCCGTTTGCTGACAGACTCGGTATCAAACGCGTTGTGGTGCGCACAGATGCTGCAGAGAAGGTTGCTGATTTTTGGGACTTGATTGACCAGGACACTGAAAACGATGCGCCCACGGTTGCCATTGATCCGGACGATGATTTCGGCGTGTTCTATACGTCCGGATCGGCCGGCCACCCGAAAGGTGTCGTGCTAACCCATCGGGGGGCAATTTCGGCTATCCAGTCCTGGTTGTTCGGCATCCGGGTTACGGATCTAATGGGCTTGGCACCCGCACCTACTGTTGACGTGGCTGGCAAGCCTTATCAGCCCTGCACAATCGTCACTACGCCGTTTTTTCATGTCTCTGCCATCCATGCCGGTTTTTTGCTGGGCTTATGGATCGGTTTGAAGGTTGTGATCATGTACAAGTGGGATCCCCAACGCGCGGTTGAACTGATCGAACGGGAAAAAGTGTCGCGATTCGCGTGCGTGCCGACAATGTCGGCGGAGTTAATAGAGGCCGCGGCGGCAATGGGCCGAAACCTGGATTCCCTTCGCACCATCGACTCCGGCGGTGCCAGGCGCCCGGCCGCACAATTAAGGGCGATAGCTGAAGCTGTGCCGCATGTGCTTCCGGGCAACGGATTCGGCATGACCGAAACCAACGGAGTGGGTATCGGCATGCGAGGGCAGCTCTATCTCGACAATCCCGACGCGGCGGGCAGACTGCAGCCGCCGCTTTTAGAGATGAGAATTGTCGATGATGACGACAAGGATTTGCCGGTTGGTGAGGTGGGTGAGCTGGTTCTGAAGAGCGCGGCCAACATGCGTTGTTACCTCAATCAGGAAGACGAAACCGCGAAGGCCCTACGCGATGGATGGCTGTACACAGGCGACCTGGCGCGAGTCGATGAGAACGGAATGATTACTCTCGTGGATCGAAAGAAAGACATCATAATCCGCGGCGGTGAAAACATTTCCTGCTCGGAAATTCACGCGGCGTTGCACCTTCACCCGGGTGTCGCCGAGGCCGCCGTCTTTTCCATGCCCGATGACAGGCTGGGGGAAGCCGTTGGTTCTTGTGTGTATCTACGGTCAGGTGCAGATTTGTCGGAAGATGATCTAAAAGAGTTCCTAAGCTCGCACATCGCGGTGTTCAAGGTACCGAAGAAAATCTGGTTCCGGGACAAGCCGCTGCCGCGCGGCGGGACAGAGAAAATCGATCGGCTGGCAATACGAGCGGAGTACGTGAACTAGATGGCATCCGGAACTGCGAGAGAGAGTACCAGGCAAGCACAAGGCTACGACGTTCCCGTCGTAGAAGCCTGGATTGAGGCAAACACAGAAGGTCTTACGCCACCCTTCGAGTGGACGCGTCTGGAAGGCGGGCATTCCAATCTGACTTATCGGTTGCAGGATGTGTCAGGTCGCAAAGCGGTTATTCGGCGACCACCTCTTGGTGAGCTGCTACCCAAGGCGCACGATATGAGCCGGGAATGGGCGGTAATTTCTTCCCTGGCCCCGACCGGGTTTCCAGTTCCAGCGGCACTGGGGTTCTGTGATGACAAAGAAGTGACCGGTGCATTCTTCTACGTGATGGGCTTTGCCGAAGGTCGCCCTTTGTACACCGCCGAGCAGACCAATGAATGGGTACCCGCGGAAAAACGAGTGGCCTTGGCGCATTCGTTTATCGATACGCTAGCCGACCTGCATGCGCTGGATCCGGATGCCATTGGTCTTGGCACGTTGGGCAAAAAGGAGGACTACATCGGGCGCCAGGTTAAGACCTGGTATCGCTCCTGGCAGTCTTCAATCGAACCGGCGCAATTCGACGATCCGCGTGCGCATGAACTCCGGCAGTATTTCCTGGACCACCGGCCCGAACAGGGTATGGCTCGTGTCGTGCACGGCGACTATGGTTTTCACAATTGCCTGATCGGCTCGGACTCAACGGTTGCAGCGGTCGTCGATTGGGAAATTTCAACTCTGGGTGATCCGATTGCTGATCTAGCCTACACACTGAAGAGTTGGCCAGAGTCGGACGCGGACATTGTCAGAAACCCGGATGCACCGACCTCGGCGGGCGGCTTTCCTGTCCGCGGCGAACTGGCGCAACGTTACGCTGACCGAACTGGCTGCAACATCGACCTGCTGGATTTCTTTATCGGTTTCAACCATTGGAAATCGGCGGCGATTCTGCACGGCGTTTACGCGCGCTACCTCGAAGGCAAGAAAAGTTCCGAGGGTGTGGATCTTGAATTGTTGCTCACGCGCATTGAAGCGTCACTGGCGGCGGCGGTCGCGGCTATCAGCCGCGTGAAATAGAGGATCGCAGTAGGAGGTCAGCATGAGTCTGCAAACCTGGTCATGGACATTTTTTGTTCTCTACAGTATTGCCATGATTGCGCTGGGTATTTGGGGTAGCCGTCGCGTCAAGCAGGCCGACGACTACGCCGTGGCACGCCAGTCCTACGGTCCTTTGGCATTGGCACTTGCCTTTGCCGCGACCACGGCGTCAGGTGCGACGTTTCTGGGATTGCCCGGTTTCGCATACTCAAACGGCATATCGGTATTGTGGTGGGCCTTTGCTTACCCGATCGGCGTATATATAGGCGTGCTCATTTGTCTCCGAGTGGTCTCGGAGTCCGGCAACAATTTCGGTAGTCGGTCCATTCCTGAGTACCTCGGTGATCTTTATGACTCGGACAGGATTCGCGTCATTGCAGCCTTATTGTCGCTGATTTTGTTTTTCTACCTGGCCGGGCAACTGGTGGCCGGACTGGTGATGTTCGAGACCATGCTGGGTTTGTCGCCGGGCCCCGCACTCGCGATTACCACTATCGTACTCCTACTCTACGTAACCTTGGGCGGCGCTCATGCCGACATCCTGACCGACGGTGTACAAGGCGCCGTGATGCTATTGATTGCGGTCGGTGTATTGGTGATGTTTCTGGGCGGCTTTGGCGTCGATGGCGGACTCGCGGGAGTAATGCAGCGTTTAGGTGATTTGGATCCGGACAACTTGCTTCTTTTCAATCCGAAGGCGCAGATCGTGGGTTCGCCCTGGGCGATCGTCGCGATCGTCATTGCGCACATACCGATGGGCATGCTGCCGCATATTGGCAACAAACTGTGGGCGCTGGATTCGGGCAAGGGACGCCGCCGCTTTGTGAAGCTGGCCTTTACATTTGCGATGCTGTTACCCGCCATGACACTGGGTGGTCTGCTGGCACGGGTTCACCTTGGTGATGCGTTACTCGACGGCGGTGCCAACCAGGCCATTCCAGAACTATTCATCGCTGTAATGCCTACCGCACTTGCCGCGTTGTTGTGCGTCGCCGTTTTGTGCGCCGTGATGTCCACGGCCGACGGTCTGGTCGTATCTTCGGCGCAGGTGTTTGCCAATGACATCTATCGTCGGACACTCGCAAAACGCTGGTCACCGGAGCTGAGTGAGGAGGCGCTTGATCGGCGCGTCTTACTGGTTAGCCGGTGGGCAACGGTCGGTGTGCTGCTGGCGAGTGCCGGCCTTGCCTGGTTGCTCATGGGCGTCAACATCGCGTTGCTCGTATGGATGGGTATTGGCGGTATGACCTCGGCCCTGGCGGGGCCGCTCATCCTCGGCAGCTTGTGGCCAGGTGTGTCTGAGCGCGGTGCATTGTGGGGAATGTTAGCCGGGTTTACGACGTTCGCACTGCTGCACACACAGTCGCTACCGGTGCCATGGCTATTAACGCAGGGTCCGAATCCGTTCGCGTGCGCCGCGCTGGCGAGTTTGACCGGTACCTTCGTCACTGTCGCAGTATCACGACTTGCGCCAGTTTCTCGCTCTATGTCAGGAAGTAACACGTGAAAACTGGCAGTTTCGCGTATGTGTGGGCAACGCTGGCTCTCGTTGCCGCACTGCCGACCTACGCAGAAAACCCGACTCGTGTTTATTGGGGCGATACCCACGTGCATTCAGAATTGTCCGGAGACGCTTACGCCTTGGGCACACGTTTGACGCCAGACGATGCGTATCGGTTTGCCAAAGGGGAGAAGGTCTTGGCCACCGGCGGTCAGGAAGTTCAGCTGCGACGTCCCCTGGATTTCTTGATGGTTGCGGATCATGCCGAAAACCTCGGCGTGCTGCCGCGCCTTGTCGCGGACGATGATTTCTTATCTGGCGACGAAGTTAGCGAGCATTGGCGAGAGCTCCTCGCGGCACTTCCTCCGTTACCCGAGATTCTAAACGCGGCAACGTTCGACGCTTTTAGCCAGGAATTGCAGCCCTTGTACCAAGCGAAGAAAGCAGCCGCTGCCGACTACCCGATTAGCAAGACGTTTCAACAATCCGTCTGGCAGAAAGTCGGCGAAGTCGCTGAGCGACACTATGCTCCCGGCACGTTCACGACCTTTATCGGTTATGAGTGGAGCGCATCGGATGCTGCCATGATTCACCGCAACGTTCTTTTTGCAGACGGGCCTGACGTGACCAACCGAACGTTACCGTTCTCAGCATTGGATAGTCGTGACGTGGAAGATCTTTGGGCATACCTGGGAAGGTACGAAGAGGAACTTGGCGGCAGCGCTATCGCCATTCCCCACAATGGCAACTTGAGTAAGGGCAGTATGTTTGCGCTGCGTACGTTTCTTGGCGAACCGCTCAGCAAGGCGTATGCGGAGCAACGTGCTCGATGGGAGCCTATTTACGAGGTGACCCAGATCAAGGGTGACGGCGAGACCCATCCGCTACTTTCTCCGACGGACGAGTTCGCCGATTTTGAGACGTGGCCACCAGAAGTTTGGGGCGGGACTCCGAAGGGGGAACCATCATCCTATGCTCGCTCGGCCTTAAAGCTTGGCTTGGATCAGGAAATCGAGTTGGGCGCCAACCCCTTCAAGTTCGGAATGATCGGCAGTACGGATGCTCACACCGGTCTGGCTACCGCCGATGAAGATCTTTATTGGGGAAAGATGGGATTGACCGAGCCCAGCCGTTACCGCGCACAGGACCAGTGGTATTACAGCGCTTCAGGTTACGCCGCGGTATGGGCTGAGGAGAACACCCGAGAATCGCTGTTTGCCGCCATGAAGCGCAAGGAAACTTACGCGACGACCGGGCCGCGGATGGTCGTCCGATTTTTTGGCGGTTGGGAATACGCAGCAGAAGATATTGAAAGCGAAGACGTCGCAGCTTTAGGGTACGCAAAAGGAGTGCCGATGGGTGGCGATCTTGCAAGCGCACCGGAGGGCAAGGCGCCGCGCTTTCTGGTCTATGCAATAAAAGATCCCGACGGGGCAAACCTGAACCGGATACAAATCGTCAAAGGCTGGCGCGATGCAAAAAGTGAATTGCACGAACAAGTGTTCAACGTCGCGATGTCTGATGGTCAAGGAGTTTGGGAATTGTCGACCGTATGGCAAGACCCTGACTTCGATGAGAGCAGCCCCGCCTTTTACTATGCGCGAGTTCTCGAAATTCCAACACCTCGCTGGACCGCGTACGACGCGAAGGAGTATGGACTCAAAGATTTACCAGAGGAGATACCTATGACCGTCCAGGAACGCGCGTACACATCGCCGATTTGGTATACGCCATGAGAGGTCGATCAACCGCAAGATTGGGGATTGCATCTGTGTTCCTGCTGCTAGCAGGATATGCCTTCGCCGACGACAGGCCTAATGTCATTCTCGTCATGGCTGACGACATGGGCTGGGCGCAAACGGCTTATTACGGATATCCGTTCCTCAAAACACCGAATCTTGACGACATGGCGAGAAGCGGGCTGCGCATGGATCGCTTCTATGCGGGCGCCCCGAGTTGCACGCCAACCAGGGCAACCGTGCTCACGGGTAGAACTAATGACCGTACCGGCGCGTTTCGTGTTGAACAAGCCATAAACAAACAGGAAAAATTGTTATCAACTGCGTTCCAGGATGCAGGCTATACAACCGCTCACTTCGGCAAGTGGCACCTGAATGAAGTTGACACGCCCGGACATCCGCTGCGCGCTGATGACCCTCATAGCCCGGGTCAACTAGGGTTTGACTATTGGCTAAGCGAGACCAGTGGCTTTGATCGGTTTGATCTGGAAGGCGGTGGGTTTGAACTGAGCCGCAATGGGACCCGTGAGGTGTTTCATGGGGATGGATCCGAAGTCATCGTTGCTGAAGCCTTGGATTTCATCGCGTCGCAGCTCAAGCTGGAAAACCCCTTTTTCATTGTCATATGGTACTCGGCGCCGCATGGCCCGTGGGAAGCATCCGACGAAGATATCGAACCTTATCTGGAAGTACTCGATCGAACCTCAGCGGATATGCATGGTGAACTGGTTGCGATGGATCGGTCCATTGGTCATCTCAGGCAGGGGCTGAAGGATCTTGGCATAGCAGACAATACGCTCGTCTGGTTCACCAGCGACAATGGTGGCACACCCAATATCGATACGGGTGTTACCTACTCTGACGATAATCCCGGCAAGCCCATCGTCGAGTACCCGTCGCAGTGCAGTCTCGATATCGATCCTGAGCTTACGAGCGAGGAGTCAGTAGCATTAGGCTGCTACAGGGGAGTGCGGCCGGATAGCACTGGCCACCTTCGCGGCTTCAAGAAAGATTTTTATGAGGGAGGACTGCGCGTTCCTACGATTGTAGAGTGGCCTGCCGGTATCGAACCACGTGTTTCCAATTTCCCGTCGGGAACTGTCGACATGTTTCCTACACTGATAGACGTCGCCTCGCTCAGTCCGGATTCGATCAACAAGGTTCATGATGGCATTTCGCTGGCTGAAGTCTTCAAGTCAGAACCGGCTCGACGCGAACAGCCGCTGGGATTCAGAGCAAGTGATGGCCGAATGTGGCTGGACAACGATTGGTCGCTAGTCCAAAACGTTTCGTTTGCTAACGGGAAGTTCACTACGCTCGCCTTTGAGTTATTCAACATCATTGGCGATCCGAGTGAGCAGCAGAACCTGATCGACTTGTATCCGGATATCGCCGAGCGCATGCAGAAAGAACTTGCGGCGTGGAGTGTTTCAGTCAGTCGCAGCGCTTTGGGTGCCGACTATCCTGAAGGCAAAGTTCTTCCGACTGGCAGAAAACCCAACCCTGGCGTCGACGAACGTAAGCGTCAGCGGTTTGCAGAATGGGCTGAGGAAGTGAGGGCCTTCGATGAGAGGGATTTTCCCTGACATCATGAATGACCAAGAGAAATATTTGTTCGACCTGCGCGGTTATCTGCTTGTCAAGAATGCACTGACTCAGGATCAGGTTGACGACTTGTCCGAACGCTTTGCAAATGATCGTGAGGCGTTGCAGCGTGGCTATTTCGGTTCGGATCGAAGCCAGTTTCGAAATGACGATGACTTGGCCTGGTCGGCGCGATCCTTGCTCGAGTATGGCGGCACTTACATCGATCTTGTTGACCTGCCAACGATCGCACCGTATCTGGATTTTTTGCTCGGCCCGCACTACCGGCTCGATCACGATTACCTCAAAATCGATCGCGCAGATCAAAACAAAGGACTGTATCTGCACGGCGGTGGGCAAGGAGCCGGGCGTGGGAGAGACATCGTAGGCCCTCACGATGGTGGACAGTGCTACTACCGTTACAATAACGGCAAGATGTTCAACGGCCTGGTTGCGGTGGCCTTCGAGTTGAAAACAGTGCAGCCGGGCGATGGCGGATTTGCCTGCGTGGCCGGCAGCCACAAAGCGAACTTCGGATTGCCAGAGGAATGGCGAATCCGCAAGACCCAGGACGATATTCCGGAATGCGTGGACCGTGTGGCCGCTGAGGCGGGCGACGCCATCATCTTCACCGAGGCCTGTGCCCATGGAACGATCCCCTGGCAAGGAACGACTGAACGCTGGACGATCTTCTACAAGTACTGCCCGCACGCCGTTGCGTGGAGTCCTTGTTACTACAATGCCGACAATTACTCCGGGTTAACAGACCATCAGCGTGCCATGCTGTTGCCACCCAGTGCCTACGGACCGCACGAGCACACCCGTGCAATCTGGGCGAAAGCCCAGGCGGAGCAGGCAGAACTCAAACGCCTGCGCCTGGAGAAAAAAAGGGAGCAGAAAAAATGCGAGTAGAAGCTATTGCCTGGTTCGTCGGTATTCTATGGTCTGCCTCGGCTGCCCAGGTAAGCGGCGCCGGGCGGGATTCTTGTACGGATATCACAATGCTCGATGTTGCCGACACGAGTATCGCGACAGCAGAATGGGTCGCAGCAGGTGCATTTGAGGCGCCACAGTCGAAACGACCTAAGGCAGGTTTCCTTCGACGAAGATAATGCTACCAACTACAGTTGTGTGATGCCGGAACAAGAGTAAATCGAGTCCTGAGCTATTCCTCCTCCATAAACTGCAACGAATGCAAGGTCGCATATAATCCGCCCGCGGCGAGCAGTTCCTCGTGTGTCCCGAGCTCGGCGACCTGACCGTGATTCAAAACCAGCACCCGATCTGCTTCCTGAACCGTCTGCAGGCGATGCGCGATGAGGATCGTAGTGCGGTCGGCCGTCAGCTCCTCGAGCGCGTTCTGGATCAGTAACTCCGTCTCTGTGTCGATGTTCGCGGTAGCCTCGTCGAGCACCAGAATCTCGGGGTCGGCGGCGAGCACACGGGCAAATGCCAACAGTTGGCGCTGACCCTGAGATAAGTTTTGGCCTCTTTCGGACAATTCGGAGTCGTAGCCGTTGGGCAGGTTCATGATGAACTCGTGGGCATTGACTGTGCGCGCCGCGGCCTCGACGGCGGCGCGGTCGACAGCTGGATTGCCCAAGGCGATGTTGTCGTAGATAGATCCGGAAAAGATGTGGAAGTCTTGCAATACGACACCTACACGCTGCCTCAAGTCATGGCTGTGGATGTGATTGAGATCGATGTCGTCCAGGAATATCTGCCCGTCGGCGAAGTCGTAGAAGCGACCCAGAAGGCGGATGAGGGTACTCTTACCTGAGCCGGTCGGGCCGACGATGGCGAGCTTCTCTCCCGCGCGGATTGTGAAGGTGACCCCACGCAAGACCGGATTACCCCGCTCGTATGAGAAATGCAGGTCGTTGAAGCGAACCTCACCCCGCAGGCGCTCGGGCAGCCGGCGCGGATTCTCCGGTTCGTGGATCTGTTCGTCCCAATCCATGGCCTGGAATATTCGCTCGCCGCTCGCCATGGCCCGAAACAGGACGTTGGTCTGTTCTCCGAGGACCACCACAGGGTGAAACAGCATGCCAATGAACTGGGTGAACAGTACGACCTCGCCAATTGTCATGCTGAGGTCCGCGACCTGACTCGCGCAGTACCAGATGATGACTCCGATAGCCGCGTGGGCTAACGAGTCATTGAACGCGCCGTAGAGCGTCTCAACGCGCACTGAGCGCAGCTCGTAATTGCGATTTTTGGTGTTGATGTTGGTGTAGCGCTGCAGGTTGTGCTGCTGGCGGTCGGAGATTTGCACTACCTGCAAGCCCGCGAGATTTTCCTGCAAGTTCTGGTTGAGGGCAGACAGCGTCTGGCGTATCTGGCGGAACAGGTGGCGCGTCGTACGTCGGAAGTAGTACGTGGCGACGCCAAGCACGGGAAGCGCGAGCAGTAAGATCAGGGTGAGCTGGACATCGATGGCGAGCATTACCGTTATGGCGACGAAAAAGGGCACAAACTCGCCGATGAGCGCTCCGAGGCCGCGCAGCAGATCGTAGAGCGCCTCAATGTCGTTGGTGACGCGGGTCATGACACGACCCACCGACACGCGGTCGTAAAATGAGGCGGGTCGCGTCTCCAGGTGGATGAAAAGATCGCGGCGCAGGTCCCGCAGACCGTTTATGACTGCGCCGATTAGCGTCATACGATGCGCGTGCCCAGTGACGGCCAGGATGAGCTGGATCGCGAGATACATAAGGCAGGCAGCGATCAGGGGCTCAAGACTTAAGGTTGCAGAAAGGTAGTCGTTGAGCGCAATGAGACCAAAGTCTGGTGTGTCGCTACTCGAGTTGCCGTTTAAAATGTGGTCGATCGCCACCAGGGAGATGATGATCGGCAGCAAGATCTGCAGGGTTGAGGCGATCAGCACGAGCACGGTGCTGACCACCAAGGCCTTCCGATACGGCTTGAGCCACTTCAACAAGCGACCCAACAGGTGCATGTTGAGTGCAGCGCCGGAAAGATCGGCGTCGAACATGCTGTGGTCGCGTTGCCCCGGCTGCTTGCTCATGTGTTGGACCTCGCGCGGGCAAAGTTTTCTTCCTCGGCACCCTCGCGCTGCACGCGTTCGAGCTCGGCATAGTAGCCTCCGGCGTTGATGAGGTCCTGGTGGGTGCCGATCTCCATGACGCGTCCGTTCTCCAGCACCAAGATGCGATCCGCACGGCGTGCCGTACTGACACGGTGCGACACAAGCAGTGTCGTCTGCGTTGCGCGCAGGCGTTTGAGTTCCGAGAGGATGTGTTCCTCGGTCTCGGTATCGACCGCCGAGAAGCAATCATCGAGGATCAGGATTGGTGCATGACGAATCAGTCCACGGGCGAGAGTCGTACGTTGCTTTTGTCCGCCGGAAAGAGTCACGCCGCGCTCGCCAACGAGGGTTTGTAGCTGGTCGGGGAACTCCTCGATAGTAGTCTTCAGGTCCGCCGAGCTCACGGCGTCCCAGATCTTGTCCAGCGTCCGGTTCGGTTCGTCGTAGGTCAGGTTGTCTTTAAGCGGCTCAGCAAACAGAAAAGGGTCCTGCGGCACCATCGCCGCCTGGGCGCGCAATTGCGAGAGCGGGTAGGCGGCGACGTCGTGGCCGTCAATGCAGATGCTGCCCGGGCTGGGATCAATGAGCCGCACGATCTGTTTCAGCAACGTTGTCTTGCCAGCGCCGACGCGGCCCATGATGGCGATGGTCTCGCCTTGTTCGATCTCGAGCGAAATATCGTCTAACACGTAGTGCTCGGTGCCGGGATAGCAATAGCTTAAGTTGCGGATGCTGATTTTTCCGGCGATGTGCTCGGGCGTAGTGCCGTCGGGGGCGTCCGTGATTTCGGGCTCAAGGTCCATGATTTCGAACAGACGTGTGCTCGCCACGGCGGCGCGTTGGAACAGGTTGATGATGAAACCAGCGACGGCAAAAGGTTTCGTCACCATGTTCACGTACATGAAGAAGGCGACGAAGTTGCCCACAGGCATGCTGCCGTTGAGAACCTGATAACCACCGTAGCCAATAATGGTAATGCTGCACACGGCCGCGAGGCTCGGCATCCAGGCGCCCATGGCGGAGTTTACACGGCCTTGCTCATAGAACGCGTCCGCGTAGCCTTGGTTGGTATCGCTGAAGCGCGCGATCTCGCGTTCTTCCTGCACCATGGCCTGGATGGTACGAATACCCGTCAGGTTTTCCTGCACATGTGTGCCGAGATCCGAAAGACGGTCTTGTACGGTTTTCGATGCAACTTCCATCTGCCGCGCGGCGCGGAGCGTATACCAAAACACGAACGGCAGTGGCGGCAACAGCAGGAGAGTCAGGGTTGGCGAGAGGTAGAGCATGAAAGCGAAGCCGAACAGCGACGCGTAGACAACGATCGCAAACAGAATGGTGCCCATACCGATAACGCGATGAATGAGCGCAATGTCCGCGATCGCGCGAGTCATCATGTCGCCGACGGAGTGTGTGGAAAAAAAGTCCTGACCCTGGTTCTGCAGGGCGTCGTACAGGCGCTGGCGCAGGTCGAAGGCAACGAACAGCCCAACGCGGCGCACGCAATAGCGGGCGAAAGTGACCACTGCGTAACGCACGATCACGGCGCCAGCGATTCCTGCCACTGGACCCGCCAGATCGTAGTTGCCCTCCCAAAGCCGATTGATGGAGATCGCCGTGAGAAAAGGCACTAGAGCTTCGAAAAAACGCGCCACCCCAAACGCGATGACGCCGACGATAAGCCGGACGCGATAAGGACGAACAAAATGTCGCAGACGCCAAACGGGGGACGGCATGTGGGCTAAGTTCTCACGGTGGTTTGGTAGTAGCCCTTGCTTACGCTTGACTGTCTGTGATCACTACCAGGCATAAGCGTTGGGCGCCTCGCCACCGGGGCCCGGAAAGATTTCATCGAGTTTCTCGAGTGTATCTGCATCGAGTTCAATCGCAGCGGCACGAACGGCGCTTTCGAGCTGCTCGATAGTACGCGGCCCAACAATTGGTGTGGTTACGATCGGGTTGTGCAGTAACCACGCCAGGGCCACTTCGCCCGGTGGATGCCCGATCCATGATCCTGAAACTGTCCTCTTCGGATGTATGCCACCCGAAGTTCATTGTGCCGAGACAGATATTGCTGACCTGAACGCCGTGTTTACCCAACGGCCTGTGTGATACCGACATTTTTTTCTCCGTTATTTTCGCCGCAAGGAAATAATACGACAGCGCGGCACACACATGAGTGATCGCGCTATGTGGTCTTCACCCAAAACTGCCCTTACGACACGCTTGATTGACATGCATTTTGGGACGAATTACGTGCGCTGCAAAAGGTTGCAACAGTATTCAAGGCTGCAATTTTTGGTTGTAGAAAGTCTCCACGCGCCTGTCTAAAATATTGACCGATAAGTGAGGCAACCGAAGCAATGCAGGAAAGACGAACAAGCCGGGCCCGACTTGACGCAACCGCCGAGCGCATACGGATCGTAGGCTGCGTATGGCTGGTTCTTGCTGCGGTTTTTTCGGCCTCAGTTGCGGCAGCGGATCATTCCACGTGGGCAGGCACTATGAAGCCCAACATTATCCTCGTGTTCATTGATGACATGGGGTGGGCGGATTTCTCCTATTTTGGAAACACGGATGCCGAAACCCCGAACATCGATCGGTTGGCGGCGGAGGGGATTGCCTTCGAGCACTTCTACGTGAACTCGCCTATATGCTCACCATCACGCGTGGCTATTACGACCGGCCACTACCCACAACGATGGGGGATTACGTCCCACATTTCGCACAAGCGGCAAAATGAGGAACGCGGCATGGCCCAGTGGCTAGACCCAAAAGCACCCACGCTGGCCCGGGGCCTGAAGAAAGCAGGATACGCAACCGGACATTTCGGCAAGTGGCACATGGGTGGAACCGATGACCAAAGCGACGCACCCCCGATCACCGCGTACGGTTTTGACGAATCCCTGACGAACTTCGAGGGCATCGGCCCCAAACTGCTCCACCGCATGACGAGTCTGGACGAAGAAGGCAAGATAACCCACGAGCGCTTCGTACCCGAGGCTGAAGAGCTGTTGGGAGGTCCGGTCACATGGATGGAACGTTCCGAGATCACCACCGGGTATGTCAATGCGGCGCTGAAATTCATCGGGAAAGCGACAGCCGAAAACAATCCCTTTTACATCAACCTTTGGCCTGATGACGTGCATGACCCTTTCTACCCCCCCTTGGATAAGTGGAAGAAGACTGATCGTGAGCGCTTCTTGGTCGTGCTGGAGGAGATGGATCGCCAACTTAAGCCTCTTTTCGACCGTATTCGGCAGGATCCAGCACTACGCGAAAACACCCTGATTCTCATCTGCTCTGACAATGGGCACGTTCCAGGTGGCGGCAGCGGGGGGCCGCTGAAAGGGTACAAAACGATGCTGTACGAGGGCGGTATCCGCTCGCCGCTCGTGGTGTGGGGTCCAGGCCTAATGGACAAGGAAGTAGCGGGTATGCGAAACAAGACGTCGGTGCTTGCCGCCATCGATCTGGTGCCTTCTCTGCTTGCATTAGCAGGCGCGAATCGGCCGGAGGGTCCGTCTTACGATGGCGAGGACGTGCTGGATACCCTATTGGGCAAATCGGGTGATTCGCGGCGTGCTCCACTCTTCTTCGCCCGTCCGCCGGATCGTAAGGAGCACTTCGGCTTCAAGGACCTGCCCGACTTGGCCGTTCGGAACGGCAAGTGGAAATTGCTCTGCGACTACGACGGCGGCAGGCCACGCCTCTACGACATAATGAGTGATCCTGGTGAATCCAAGAATCTTGCCGATTCCCATCCTGGTGTGACAGCCAGTCTTGTCAAGAAAGTTACGAGTTGGTATCGGTCACTGCCGGCACATTCGTGAGGGGGCCGGCTGAGGCCGTCATTTTGAAAGCGTGAGTACAATGCAGATTTTATGAGTAATTACACACCTTATGGGGAGATATGCATTGCAAAACCCGACTTGATCTGGGCGCCGCGTGCATATAGCTTTTTAGCTCTCTAAGAATTGGCGAGGCAATCGACTTGGCACGTATTGATACATCCGTCGAAGCAATCGATCCACATTCGGTCAATAGCATTAGCTTGCGCAGTGGCGCGGTAATGCCCGCGGCCGCGTATGGCACATTTCATTCCGACTGGGCACAGGACTACATGAAGGACGCAACCGTCGAGGCAATTCGCCTGGGGTGGCGGCACATAGATACAGCGCGGGCCTACGAGAATGAGGAAGTCGTCGGCGCAGCAATCCGCGAAGCTGTGCAAAAGGGTTACATCGCGTCACCGGATGAATTATTTATCACGGGCAAGCTTTGGAACGGCCACATGGACCCTGCAGATGTTGCCCCGGCGGTCGAAAACACGCTCAAGGCATTGGGCGTGGAAAAGATCGACATGTATCTCAACCACTGGCCCTGGCCGAACGTGCATAC
>Ga0114949_10000166_pt1 | contig 30618 bp, 22 predicted proteins | sample N074metaG_FD_83505 | JGI IMG/M metagenome (GOLD analysis project Ga0114949, IMG submission 83505) | Deep subsurface microbial communities from Kermadec Trench to uncover new lineages of life (NeLLi) - N074 metaG | ecosystem: Environmental > Aquatic > Marine > Ocean trench > Sediment | place...
ACGAATATTGTAATGAGAATAATATCCTCCTGCCTGACCTTTTTGGCACGCCGGAGTCGCGAGCGCCAGCAACAATCCGCAGCATATGAAAGACACAGATGCGGGCTTGCCGGCAGTTGCGCTAAGATGAAGCGGTTGCGCGGAATAAGAACGATAAGGAAAAAATAGCTATGCGCCGTCAAATCATGCACTGCGCGATCTACCTGTCAATCGCCGTATCGGTGTTGATGCCGCCGGCCGTTGCCGATGAGGTGCGCGAGCCAATCAGGGTTGTTATAGCCGCAATGTATGAGCTTGGCGAAGCCAGCGGCGATGCACCGGGAGAACTGCAGTTCTGGGTGGAGCGATTACCGCTCAAAAGAACCCTGCCTTTCCCTTTGGGCGAAAGCGAGCTCTACCTCAATGATCAGGGCGTCATGGCCGTACTGCTGGGCGGTGGCATCGCGAATGCCACGGCTAGCATTATGGCGCTCGGTGCCGATCCGAGATTCGATCTGTCTAAAGCGTACTGGCTGATTGCCGGCGTCGCAGGTGGTGATCCGGCAGACATGTCACTGGGATCGGCCGCGTGGGCCAGGCACATTGTAGATGGCGATTTGTTGTATGAAATTGACGCTCGTGAGATTCCGCAAGACTGGCCATACGGACTTTTCCCGCTGGGATCGACCGCGCCAGTTGAAAGTCTCGACGGTATTGCCACTGGCTGGACGCTGGATACCATTTCATTCAGCCTGAACACGCAATTGGTGGACTGGGCTTACTCTATAACCCGTGACCTCGACCTCGGGGACTCGTCGGGCATTGCGGAATATCGCAAACTTTTTCACGGCTATCCGTTGGCGCAAAAAGCGCCTTTCGTCACGGTAGGTGACACGCTGAGTTCCAGCACGTACTGGCACGGACGGCATTTCAATCAATGGGCCAATGACTGGATGCGTCTGTACGCCGGAGAAAACGCGAACTTCATGACTGCCAATATGGAGGACAGCGGCACGATGACGGCGTTACACAGGCTTGCACGCACCGGAATCGTCGATATCGAGCGCGTACTCGTCCTGCGTACTGCCAGCAACCTGACGATGCCGCCACCCGGAAAAACCGCGGTCTGGAGCAAGACGCTGCCTTACCCGGACAGGGGGCGTCCGGCACTGGAATCGGCATTTCTGGTCGGTAATACTGTCGTGCAGGCCTTGCTCGCGGACTGGCCGCGTTACGAAAACCAGCTGCCTGCAGCGAAAACAAACAAGAATGCCGAATGAACGGCAGCCGTTAGCGGGAAATCTGCTTGAGTAATCTCCCATGAAGTCACTGGAAACGTTTTTCGAACTGAAAAAACATGGCTCAACGGTGCGCGTTGAGTCATTGGGTGGCCTGACGACTTTTCTTGCGATGGCCTACATCACCGTCGTAAACCCCTCGATATTGTCCCAGGCCGGCATGGATTTCGGTGCCGTATTTGTTGCCACCTGTATCGCCGCTGCGTTCGGCTCGATCGTGATGGGCGTGCACGCGAATTATCCGATCGCGCAAGCACCGGGCATGGGACAAAACGCGTTTTTTACCTTCGGCGTCGTCCTGGGTATGGGTCATGCATGGCAAACCGCACTTGGCGCGGTGTTTGTTTCCGGTGTGATTTTCGTGGCGTTAAGCGTTTTGCCGGTTCGTGAATGGCTGGTTAATGCGATACCACGCAATCTGAAACTGGGTATGGCTGCCGGCATCGGCTTGTTCCTGGGTTTCATTGCGCTGAAAAACGCAGGTATCGTCGTCGATCATCCGGCAACGCTTGTTGGCATCGGTGATCTTTCCAGTTTTGAGCCGATTGCCTGCATTCTCGGTTTCGTCACGATTGCAGCGTTGTCAGCAAGAAAGATTACCGGTGCAGTGATCATCGGCATCATGTTTGCGACCGTGCTGGGCTGGACTTTCGGTGCCGCCGAATTCAAAGGCATCGTCGCGATGCCACCATCACCGGCGCCGGTATTTCTGCAACTCGATATTGCCGGTGCGCTGCAGTTGTCGATGATCACTCCGATCCTGTCCATGTTAATTGTGGATATATTCGATACGGCGGGCACGCTGGTCGGTGTCGCAACGCGCGCCAACCTGCTCGGTGATGACGGCAAGCTGCCGCGGTTGGGTCGTGCACTGCTCTCGGATTCCAGTGCAACCGTAGTCGGTGCGTTGGCTGGCACATCATCGACGACGAGTTACATTGAAAGTGCGGCTGGCGTCGAGGCAGGTGGACGCACCGGACTTACCGCTGTGGTTTGTGGCCTGCTGTTTCTTGTCTGCCTGTTTTTTGCACCACTGGCACAAAGCGTACCTGCTTATGCGACAGCGTCTGCGTTGCTGTTCGTTGCCTGCCTGATGGCACGCAGCCTCGCCGACCTTGACTGGAATGACATTACCGAGAGTGCACCGGCGGTAGTTGCAGCAATTGCCATGCCGTTGTCGTTCTCGATTGCTGAAGGTATCGGGCTGGGCTTTATCAGCTACGTACTAATCAAGATTATCAGCGGCCGGGCACGAGACTGCAGTATTGCGGCCTATTTGATCGCATTGATCTTCGGTCTCAAATACACATTTTTGTAGGTGTCAGATGCTAGGGAATCGCCCGCTGGGCGTAGTAAATTCGCTCGCACGGCGGGCTCCTACAATTCTTATTAGCACCTGTAGGAGCCCGCCGTGCGAGCGAATTTACTACGCCCAGCGGGCGATAGACGAGGATCAATTCTGATTCTTTACAGCTTTGAATGCCTGCCGTTTTGCGTCAAAGCTGTCCATTTGCTTCTGTGCCAATACCATCTCGTCCGTAGACAAAATATTCGGTGTCCCACCAGACACTGCCTTGAGATATACCCTCGAGCACCACTCGAGCGTCACGCAACGAGCAAGCGCTTTGTCCAATGTATCTGCTGTGGTTAATGATCCATGATTTTTCATGATCACCGCCGAGCGACCCAGCAACGCCTGCGACGTAACTTCAGCCAGCTCGGCCGTGCCGAACGTCCGATACGGCGCAACCGGTACCGGCCCGCCGAGGTCTGTCATCTGGTAGTGGATTGCCGGCAACTGATCAAGGATCGTCGATACAGCCGTGGCGTAAACCGAATGAACGTGGACGACAGCCCCAACATTCGGATTCGATTCGTAGACTGCCAGGTGCAAAGGCGTTTCAGATGACGGCAGCATCTCACCTTCTATGACGTCACCTTTTAAATCGACGACGGCGATATCGCGTGGCGTAAGCGACTTATAATTCCGACCGCTTGGTGTAATAACAACATGTTCACCAACGCGGATACTCACATTGCCGGACGTGTTGACGATAAGGCCGGTAGTCAAAAGACCGAGTGCCGTCTCTGCAACTTCGGCACGTTGTTTATCGTAAAGCACGCTCTACTCCTCTGCGGAAAAACTGACCAGCGCGTTCAATGCCAGGTTAATCGCGTTAACGATACCGCGATCGCGAGCACTTGCATCCGGAACGGTGTCGCCTTGTGCAACATTCGCGACCCAACCATCAATACTGAAAATACAGGCCGTTGGGACAGACAACAACGCACCGAGTGTTAACACCGTTGCCGCTTCCATTTCGAAAGCGAGGACGTTTGCTTCTGCATAGCGCTTAACCTCATCAGCGAGCGCCGGACCTTTAAATACGTCGGAGGTGTGCACAATTCCCAGGTGCGCTTTGACGCCATCTGCTTTTGCTGCGCGGCTGAGTTCTCCGGTCAATCCAAAATGCGCCGTAGCCGGATAAATGGCCGGAACAAATTTATGGCTGGTCCCCTCGTCGCGCACCGCACTCGTGCCGATGACGAGATCACCCGGCACGACATCGGCCGACACAGATCCGGCTGTTCCCACCCTGATGGCTGCTTTGACGCCAAGCGGTTTCAGGTCCTGCACAACCATTGCAGCACCCGGGCTACCGAGACCGGTGGAGATCACCGAAACCGGGAGCCCCTTGAAGGTTCCCGTATAAGAGTGAAATTCCCGATTCGCCATGACGAGGCGACCATCGTCAAACCACTCTTCTGCAATCCTCGCAGCACGGGCCGGATCGCCGGGCAACAGCACGTAGGGTGCAATCTCCCCGGGCAGGCAGCGTGTTGCGCGAAACTGTGCGCGCTCCGGCAGGTTGACGTCCGGTAGATCTTTGTTGAGAAAATTCCAGGGTGACATGCTAAATACCTTTGAGTTATACGACCGCATCAGTAACAAAAGGTGGCGCATCGACGTAAGCTGCAATTTCGGCTGCCTGGAACGCTCCACGATCAGTGATAATTTTCGCGACGAGGCTGGCTGGCGTGATATCGAACGCGGGGTAAAGCCCTTCAACACCGGAAGGAGCGGTGCGTGTTCCGCAGATGTTGACGACTTCCTCGCCATCACGAAATTCTACTTCCACGCCGGACTCGTCCGCACTTTCGACGTCGGGGCCACTCTGGCGCAGCACATAATACGGCACTTCGTTTGCCTGCGCGGCCAACGCGTATTGATACGTCCCGACTTTGTTGCAGACGGTACCGTCCATACAGACCCGATCCGCCGCTGTAACAAAAGCATCAATCTCGCCACGGCGCATCAGGAATCCACCCATGCCATCCGTAATCACATTCACCTCTGCACCAGCCTGTTGCGCGCAAAACGAAGTCAGACGGGCTCCCTGCAAGTAGGGCCGCGTCTCACTCGCGATCACTCGCAGAGTTTTACCCGTCCGCTTTGCCTCGACCAGCATGTAGGCGTACGAACGATCCGGAAAACAATGCGTCAGGATTGTTGCGTTGTCCGGCAGGAGTTCGCAGGCGATGCGTCCGGTTTCATAACCCTGACGGGCAAGTGCCGCGGCGCCCCGGTCAACCGTTGCCAATATCGCCTGGATCGGCGACTCGCCCGCAACCAGCGCGTCTTCGGCTGCAACCATACATGCGGCCAGCATGCGCTGTAGCGCCAGGCCCGTGGGTCGGGTTTTTTTCAAACGTTCACTGGCTGCATGTAATCGCGTACGGCAATCTGACCCCGTTTCATCCACGACGGCGAGCGCAAGACCATATCCTGCAGCAATGGACAATGAGAACGCGCCCTGGATAACCATGTCTTCAATACAGATCGCAACTTCTTCAACGCTCGAGCAATCAACATATCGCTCATCGTGTGGCAAAGCGCGACGATCGAGAATTCGCACAACGCCATCGCGCCAGTCAGCCATACCCTGTCGCCGTATTAGCAACGGCAGGTCTTTTTCGTTGAAAACTCCTTCGAGACCAAGGCGATCGTTTTCGCTCATGTGGTTAATAAACTCCGGGTCATTGCTGTCCCATTGAGGCATCGCCCGCTGGGCGGGCTCCTACATTATTAATTAGCATTGTAAGAGCCCGCCGTACGATAGATACACGATCTGGATCCATGTGATTATCCGTCTATCGGCACGGGCGATATATCAAGGTGCGATACTATCAGGCTGTTGCACCACTCAGACAGAGTCATCAGAAACATGCCAATTGACACAACGCAAGACGCGAAAAAACTGCTTGGCTTCTGGGACCTGCTCAGTATATCCCTGGGACAAATTGTCGGTGCCGGGGTGGTTGTCCTGACCGGCATCGGCATCAGCATTACCGGTTACGGTACGCCGTGGGCATTCTTGCTCGCGCTCGGAATTGTATTTCTTCCTTCCCTGAGCATCGCCGCACTGGGTGCCGCCATCCCCTCCACTGGCGGTACCTATACTTACGTTCGCGATTTACTCGGTCATAAAACCGCGTTTCTCTACCTGGGACTGCTGGTCGCAGGACAACTGGTGCTGGCAACCTATGCCATCGGCTTCGCGAGTTATGCGGATGCCCTGGCACCCGGCATGAACCTGGGCCTCATCTCTGCGGGCGTGATGACGCTCTGCTACGCCGCGAATCTCCTTGGGTTAAGAACTGCTGCACGCCTGCAATCGGTGATGGTGGTTGTTCTTATTGTTTCACTCCTCCTGTTCATCGGCTTCGGCTATTCCCATGTCCAGGATTTCTCAAACTACACCCGCATTGAGCGGGTCATGCCGGAAGGCATTGGGGCATTTATCGCTGCTGCCTACATACTTCGCTACAGCATGATCGGCAGTGAGTTCATTTCCGAACTCGGCGGCGAATCCAGGGACCCGGGCCGTAATATTCCACGCGTGATGATTACCTCCCTGGTACTCGTAACACTCCTTTATATTGCGATTGCCATCATCGCCACTGGCGTGTTGCCGCTGGAACTGGTCCAGGGTGAGTCGCTGGCGTTTGTTGCCAGGGAAATATTCCCACCAGGGCTCTACGTCTTCTTTGTTCTTGGCGGCGTGATGATCGCGTTACTGACGACACTGAACTCAATTTTCGCCTGGTGTACCAAAGGATTGTATATGGCCACGCAGGATGGCTGGCTGCCGCATTCAGTCGCTGTCAGGAACAAGTTCGGCACGCCCTACATCCTGCTGACGCTTTTCTACATTGTTGGGCTGATGCCTATTGTCACTGGCATGACCTTGCAATACGTCACCATCCTCGGCAACGCCGTTGGTATAATATTCGGCATCATCCCAGTGCTGGCCTTGTACAACCTTTATGACAGGAATCCCGAGGCCTATCGACGGGCAACATTCAAACTACCAAAAATCGCGTTAAAAATTGTACCTGTTGTCGCGCTGGCGATTTACTCTTTCGGCATTTACCTGAGCCTGGATTTTATCGGTGTAAGCGGCTTCGTCACGCTGCTGGTCTACGCGGCGATGTTACTGGCCTATGCGTTCTGGCGTGAGCCACACGTCATCGTTGTCACAAACTCAGCGCCACAGGCCGATCTGTCCGGCTAAGCGGACTGACCTGCAAGCGTACGCGCGGCCAGGAACGTCTCTTCAACAATACGACGCTGCGGGTTGCTGCCGCCAAGCAATACGCTGCCCGACAAAACCGGTTCCAGTAGTGTCACCGCAGCAGCATAATCGTCATCCGCGAATGCATTAAATCCTTTCGCAAACTGCAGCATGCAGCGGTCGAGCTCCGTGTCGCGCGCCTGTGACAGGCGATCCAGCTCATCAATGAGTTCCTGTCGCTGGTCGCGATTGTCCAGCATTGCCACCGACATCACGCGATGAATATCCGCAAAGGCAAAACCACAATCCGGATAATGAGCATCTGCATAACGCACCAGGTCCTGGCCGAGTTTTTCCGGCACTTCAATTCCAGATAGCTTGCAGCGCCACAACAGCGCTGCATTGTCACTGAACGTAGTTAGCGGCATTGGATCGCTAATGTCGGCATCAAGCTCGCGCTCGTACATCTGCATTAACTTTTCAGGACTCGCACCGCCCTCGCGCCCGAGCAATACAAGATGCCACAGCAAGTGATGACGCATGTCGGAAGTGTCACCATGAACCGCATCCCAGTCATTGATAAAGGCGGCACCCTCGTCAAGGACGCCGGCTTCGAAGTGCACATGTACAAGGGAGTGCGCGCAATTGCCAGTTTCGCGAAGTGACCAGGCCCGTTCACCATCGGCACGCGCCTGTTCTAAGTCACCAATTTCTGCGCCCGCATAAGAACGCGCCGTCAAATGCCACCAGTCTTCAGCCGGATACGCTGCTTTCGTCTCCTGCAACAGCGCCATGCTCTGTACGCGCCAGTCGTGCTCACCGGAGAACGCCAGCAAACCAAACGGCCCAACAATGTAGGACAGTACAAACAAATCCTGCGGGTAATCGTCAACATGGCACCGGGCCATTTCAAGCACCCCAGGATTGAATGACGCGGCTGCAGCAGCGACCTCAATCGCGGACTGTTCACGGGGTGTTGCGTTTGCCTTCAGCGCGACAGATTTTGCCGAGTGTTCCTTTGCTTCACTGGCAAAGCCGTGAATCTGAAATTGCCTCGCGAGTGCAGCATGAGCCAGGGCAAACTCTTCATCCTGAGTCGTGGCTTCTGTCAACTCGGTGATCCCGGGCGCATCGAATCCCTTGGAAATTTCGATGCCTGCCAGATAAGCCTGCAGCGCCGCTTCACTCGCGCAGCTAAGCTCAAGATCGTAATTGTCTTTGTACAAAGCAAATTTTCCTTTCGCTGTCAGACCGCGCCAAGCGCCTGGTCAAAGTCATCCAGAACATCGTCGATATCCTCAATGCCGACACAAAAACGCACCAGGTTGTCGGAAATACCCGCACTGGCCCTGTCCGCCGCAGTGATTCCGGAGTGCGTCATGCTGGCTGGAATTTGAATGACGCTGTCCGTGCTGCCAAAGCTGATGGCGATGGTTGGCAGGCTCAGTGCCTCGATCAGACGATGTGCCGCACCTTTGTCTCCAGCCACCTCAAACGACATGAAACTGCCAAAACCATTCAACATCTGCCGCTTCGCGAGCTCGTGAAACGGGTTAGACGCGAGACCCGGATAAAGCACTTCGCGGATCTTCGCATGCCCCTCAAGGAACTGCGCCACCGCCATTGCATTTGCTGCGTGCCGCTCCATCCGCAACGCAAATGTTTTCAGTCCCATACTGGTAAGCCAGCAGTCCGAAGGACTTGGTGTCGCCCCAAACTCCATCGCCGTTTGTCCCAACTGACCCCAGAAATCGACGAACTCCGGATGACGACTGACTACCACCCCGCCAAGCGCCACTCCATGACCATTCAAAAACTTGGTCGATGAGTGAATAACCAGGTCGCAACCCAACGTCAGCGGGCGCTGGTGATACGGCGTCGCCGCGGTGTTATCCACAGCGATCCAGGCGTCGTGGTCGTGCGCCAGGGTTGCCAGCGCACTGAGGTCATACAATTCGATCCTGGGGTTGGAAGGCGTCTCCACATACACAAGACGTGTCGCAGGATTGTCCCCCAGGGTCTTCTCCCAGACCGCAACGTCCGCCGAATCGATGATGCTGACAGTGATGCCCATCCTGGGGCAGATCTCTGTAAAAAGTTTGTGGGTACCGCTGTACAAACTCGTATGCGTGACAATATGGTCGCCTGACTTCAGCAGGGAAAAGACCATCGCGGCGATAGCACCCATTCCGGATGCGGCACAATGAGCCCCGACGATTTCTTCGGGCTCCTTATCAGGCTCATCGCGAATCAGGTCTAACCCTTCGAGCATCGCGATTTTTTTCGCCAGCGAGATAGCGTTGGGATTTCGTCCCCGTGTATAGACGAAATTTTCCTTATTCAGGCCCGAGAAAGTCTCTTCCGCTTCCTGCATATCCTTGAAGCCGAAACTGGTGGTCTGGTAAACGGGCATGACATGCGAGTGCAACGGATGGCCGTGCTCCTCGTAGTGGTTCACCATAGTGGCCAGCCCGTAGCTGCGCTTGATCCTGGACAACGTTCATCTCCATTCCGATTTCAGATCGCGAATTGTATCAGGCCGCAGCTATCGGAAATCTTGACTCTGCACAATAGCTGCCACACTGTTATCCCTGAAGGATACGCATTTCCCAACGCCCGTTGCACAGCATTGTGAGTTTCGACTATGAAAAAGACCATCATTTCTGCCTTGATGTTATTGCTGCTGCAGGCGCATTCCGCATCTGCCGACTGGTTCGACGATCTCAGGGCAAATGGCAATGAAGAAGACTTGTACAGGACCCTGTATTACATGCCCAAGGGTGGTGACCTGCACAATCACTTGTCGGGCGCGTCCTATTCCGAGTGGTGGTATGAGATAGCGCTTGCACAAAAGGAACGCGGCTATCAGTACTACACCAAGGTCCGCATCGAAAATTGTGTTGACTACGGTAGTAACGAGTTTGGTGGACTGGCCTATTTCCTGATGTTCCGCAATATCCTGTCGAATCAGTATGAAAACTTAAGCGACTGTCAGAAGCAGGAATACAAAGCACTTGCGGATCTGAACGAAAAAGAGAAGTCCGGCTGGCTGGAAAGTATACGTCTCGACAAGCCCTACGAAGGTCGTGACGAGTTTTTCGGGACGCACTGGCAACGACTTTTCGCACTCGTCCGTAATCCCTGGATTCAGGCCGAGCTGCTGTACCGCAACATGCAGGCGTTCGGCGAGGAAGGCGTCAGCTATCTCGAATTGCAGGTCGCCGTGCGCGGCATGCGTAATGCGGATGGCAGCATTCTCACCGCGGAGGAGACAGCCGATATTCTTCGCCAGCGCCTGCAGCAAAAAGACGCCATTGCTACGGGCGTAACCGTTCGCTTGCAGATTTCCCTGTTGCGCTTCCTGCCAAATGCGGAAGATAATCTGAGACGAATTTACAAGTTTGTACATGAAAACAGCGACCTGTTTGTCGCCGTTAACATGGTTGGCCGCGAAGACGATGGCAGGGGACATCCGGCCCGCTTCCTGGAGACCATGCGCGATCTGCGACGGCAATACAGTGGCGTAAACCTGTCGATTCATGCTGGCGAAGTGGATGAACCGAATTACCATGTCAGGGATACCCTGCTGTTGGGGGCCGACCGTATCGGCCACGGTCTCAACCTGATTACCGACGACGACACGATGCTCCTGATGCGCCATGGGCCGTACCTGGTTGAGATCAACCTGATCAGCAACCTCCTGCTTAATTACGTGACTGACTATTCCCAACACCCTTTTCCGGAGTACCTGCGCACCGGCATACCGGTAGCACTTTCTACCGATGATCGGGGCATGTGGGATTCAACCATGACGGATGAGTTTTACGTCGCAGTGAATGAATTCAACCTCTCATGGGATGAGGTAAAACAGCTGAGCCGGAATTCACTGCAACATGCCTTCGTCTCACCTGATGTAAAGCAGGACCTGCTAGATAGTTTTGAGAAAAAAATCAGCGCCTATGAGCGCAGGATCAGGAAAAACGGCGTTGCAAGACTGGGATCGATGCCGCAAACCCGCCGCTTCATTTGCAAGCACTACGAGCTCTGCAACTAAAGTTTGCACATAGCAGAGCCCCGATTCATGTCGCTACGAAGTCTCGCTCAGGTTGTGCTGCTGCCGGCATTACTTCTTGCTGGCTGCGAGGGAGCGAATGACGCCGTTGAAGTCGCTGAGACGCAGTTTGTCGTCGTCGGTTATCTTGAAAACCCGACGATCAATGAAGCCAGCGGACTGGCACGCTCCTCCCTTGACGATCGACTCTGGGTCATCAACGACGGCGGCTCGCTGCCACAGTTGCATGCCATCGGCCTCGACGGCAGCGACTACGGCTCGGTAATGCTCGAAAATGCCAGGAACATTGATTGGGAAGACCTGGCCACCTTTAAGGAGAACGGGCGACACTGGCTGATTGTCGCCGACATAGGCGATAACAATGCCAGGCGCGATGAGTACACACTGTATATCGTGACGGAACCCGGAGCAGACCAACTCCGGTCCGGCACGACAACAGTTCAGCGCCGGATATCGTTCATGTACCCGGACGGGCCGCGAGATGCCGAATCAATCGCATTCGATTCAGTGAACGAAGAGATCCTGATTCTCACAAAGCGTGATATGCCTGCCATTCTGTACTCCATACCACTTCATCCGCCCTCTGACGGACTATTGATAGCAACAAGGATCGGAGAAATCGATAGCATCCCGCAACCGACAGCCTATGACCTGGAACGAGCACTCCCTGACAAAAACTGGCACTGGCAACCAAACTCAATCGATTTTTCCGCCGCCGCCGATGCCGCTGTCATCCTGACTTACAAAGCGGTTTACTATTTTTCCAGGCGCGACGAACAAGACTGGTTCACGGCCCTGCAATCAGCACCGCAGCGTTTTGACCTGGGAGAGTATCGGGAAGCGGAGTCCGTCATTTTCGACAACGCCGGTGAACAAGTTTATGTGACCACCGAAAAACGAAATGCGCCGTTACTGCGCCTGCAGTTGCAGCAAGGTCCAGGACAGACCGATGAATAGAACCCGACAAATGTCGTTAGTGATCGCAGCACTGTTATTCGCATCCTGCAAATATGAACAACCTCCGGCGACATCGGGCATTGCAGCCACGCAAAGCGTGACAATTATGACTTTTAACGTCGAAAACCTGTTCGACAATGTCGATGACCCCGGCAAAGATGACAAGGCGTACCTGGCCATTGGCGACAAACAAACTGACCAGCACAAAACCGCCTGCGCCGAAGTCGACGTCCCACGCTGGCGCGATCAGTGCCTTAACTGGGATTGGAGCGACGAAATCGTCGACAGAAAACTTTCAGCAATCGCCAATGTAATTTTACAGATCGCAGATGGTCGGGGTCCGGACATACTCGCGCTGCAGGAGATTGAGAATATGAACATCCTTGAGCGCCTGCGTAACGATTACCTTTCCGCTGCCGGCTATCGTCCTGCCATTCTGATCGAAGGCCAGGATGAAAGAGGAATTGATGTTGCGTTCCTGAGCCGATTTGCAACCGCAGCATCGCCGCAGCTGCGTGCCATTTCATTTGCGGATGATTTCCCGGAGCGTGATCGGGATACGCGTGGCATCCTGCAGGCAGATTTTCAACTACCGGATGGATCCGTATTGACCGGATACGCAGTTCATTTTCCGGCGCCGTATCACCCGACGGAAATGCGCATCGCGGCCTACAATCAACTCAATAAACTTCGCGCCGCGCTGCCTGCCGACCGCCCCGCATTCGCGGCCGGCGATTTCAATACGACTTCAACTGAAGATCGCAAGAAGAACATGCTGGATCGATTTGCCAGGCCGTACTGGACGGTGGCACACGATGCTGGTTGTGGCGACTGCAAGGGAACGAGCTACTACGCGCGGGATGACAGCTGGTCTTTCCTTGACATGATTCTGTGGTCGCCGGCCAGGGATCGTAGCGCGCATACAACGTGGCAACTACGCGAAGATTCGACGCATATTGCAAACCGGATCAGCGATCAGGTGCGCGACAATGGCACGCCAGCACGTTTCAACCTGCCAGAGGGCACGGGCGTTTCCGACCACTGGCCGATCGTCATGACCATCGACCTGCAATAGATTCAGCCGATCGACTCATTGATCTTCATCGCCCGTGCCGATAGACGGATAATCACGAGGATCCAGAACGTGTATCTATCGTACGGCGGGCTCCTACAGGTGCTAATAAGAATTGTAGGAGCCCGCCCAGCGGGCGAGGTCTCCCGTTTTTACCAGGCGGTACTACCCCTCGCGCCTCAGCATCAAATCCCGATAGTATTTGAGACCGACGAGAAACAGCACGAATGCAATGGCTCGCGAAACGCCGCCGACCATTGAAAGTGAGTACCTGATCATGTCCGGGTCTGCAAACGAGTAGTCCGTGATTGCCGCCACCAAAGTGGGTCCAATGCCGATACCCACTGCGTTGGAAATGAAGAAATATACTCCAGCGGCCAGGCCCAACATTGTCACCGGGAACATTCGCTGTAACGCCGATGCTGCACAAGCGAAGCACATGTTGCTGCCGAAAATTGCCAGGGCCATCAACCAGAGCGCACCCGCCGCAGATCCCATTAGTGGATACATAAAACTGAATGGCGCGGCGAATCCGGCACCGATAATAACCATGATGGCACTCGCGCCAGTTACGCCGCGCTTGGTCAGCTTGTCCGCAACGATTCCGCCAAATAGCATACCGGAGAGGCCGGCGAACAACTGAACCATGCCATACCAAAAACTTCCGGTTGAAGCATCCCAGCCATACGTTCTTGTCAAAAACGTGATGTCCCAAAACGCCTGCGAATATGCCGCCAGTGAAATCAGTGCCATACCGAAATACAGTGCGCCGATTGCCTTCCAGTTCGCCTTCGTATACTCCTTTACCTCGCCCGATGTCGCCGCATCAGCAATCTTGGCTGGACCCCTGGTGTTTTTTTCGGCCGCCGCTTTCTGCTGGTTGCGCGGCTCACGCACCGTCGATAACAGCAAAGTCATCAACATTCCTACAACGCCGAGGAACAACAGAACCATCTTCCAGGCCGCGGAACCGCCAATGAAAATAACGTCCTGCCAGCCGGGGGCGCTAGTAACGTCAACGGCAACACTGTAGAGCAGGCCACCAATGGCAAACGACAAACCGATTCCAATCGGTGCGCCGAGCAGGAATACGCTGGTCGGTGTCGCTAGTCGATGCGGCGGGAAATAGCCGGACAGCAACGACAGCGTTGAGGGGAGCAGCGCGGATTCGCCGAGACCGACGCCCATTCTCAAAATGAGCAGATGCCAGAACTTGCCGACCAGTCCACTAACGGCAGTGGTCAAACTCCAGATGAATACGCCGAATGCAATTAATTTTGGGCGGTTCAGCGAGTCGGCGAGCCGCCCAATAAAAACGCCGGCAGTTGAATAGAACAAAACGAAAGAAATGCCGCCCAGCAGGCTGATTTGCACATCCGACAGAGACAAATCCGCTTTGATAGGCTCAATCATCACGGCAATGATCTGCCGGTCCATGAACGACAGCATGTAGAAGAACATCATCAATACGGTGACGTACCAGGCGTACAGTGGTTTCGGATACTTCGCCGCATTGTCCGTACTGGTCAGATCGTCATTTTCATTGTTCTTATCGACTTCTGTCATTTAGTTTCCGCTCTATTTATTAGTCGTGAAAATGTCTTCGTTCAACTCACTGCTGTGCTGCAAATACCTGACCTATGTTGAGTCAATCGCGGCGAGACGCCGCTCCCACGACATTTGCACAGACCCGTGGGAGCGGCATCTTGCCGCGAATGGGACAACAGTGCTTTAAACTACGCATACGTGTACGCCGTTTTCACCATCGTATAGAACTCTACTGCGTATCGCCCTTGTTCTTTCGGCCCATAGCCAGACGCTTTTCGTCCGCCGAACGGAACATGATAATCCAGTCCCGCCGTCGGCAGGTTCACCATCAACACGCCCGCGTCAGCGCGGCGCTTAAACTCACGCGCGTACTTCAGGCTGGTCGTACATATCCCGGATGACAGACCGAACTCAACATCATTTGCAACCGTAATAGCCTCGTCAAAATCACCAACTTTGATCACCGACGCACAGGGACCGAAAATTTCTTCCTGGTTGATGCGCATATCGTTGCTGGTCTGCGTGAACAATGCCGATGCCTGGTAGTAACCTGGATTTTCAAGCTCCAGGCGCTCGCCGCCGTGCACGGTCGCACCCTCTTCGGCCGCCAGCGCCACGTAACGCAAATTCGAATTCAATTGTCTTGCATCGATCACAGGACCAATGTCTGTTGTCTCCTGCAGTGGATCGCCAACACGTAGCTTCTCCATACCTTCAAGCACAGCGGCCACAAACTCGTCGTGTACCTGTTCATGCACAACAAATCGAGATGATGCAGTACAACGCTGACCGGTAGAGAAAAACGCGCCGTTGATACAAGCCGGTACTGCAATTGAAAGATCCGCATCCTCCATTACGATCATGGGATTCTTGCCGCCCATTTCTACCTGCACTTTCTTTTGCGATGCCGCGCAACTGGCGATAATTCCCCGACCGGTTTTTACAGATCCGGTAAAGGAAATCGCTGCTACATCTTTATGGGAAACCAGTGCGTCGCCCACTTCAGCACCATCGCCCATCACCATATTCAACACGCCCGGTGGCCCGCCAAATTCATCGAATAACTGCGCCAGGATGTAGGACGTACCGGGTGTTGCGGGCGCGGGTTTGAACACCACACAATTACCAAATGCCAGTGCAGGAGCCATTTTCCACGCTGGAATAGCGATCGGAAAATTCCAGGGTGTAATTAATCCAACAACGCCCAACGATTCGCGGATGATGTCAACGTCGACATCAGGTCGCACTGAACTGATTAACTCACCACCAAAGCGCAACGCTTCTCCGGCAAAAAATTTGAAAACCTGCCCCGCCCTGACGGTCTCACCGATCGCCTCTGGCAATGTCTTGCCCTCTTCCCTGGCCAGCACCGCGCCAAATTCCTCTTTTCGCTCCAGTATCGCGTTGCCGATCGCGTCGAGAAGATCATGACGTACCTGCAATGTTGAATCGCGCCATGCCGGGAACGCATTGCTCGCTGCCTGCACCGCATTGTCTATGTCGGCTGCATTTCCTTCGGCGTACTGATTGATAACATCATTGGTGTTCGCCGGATTGATGTTATCGGCGGTCTTCTGGCTATCAACCCATTCACCGTTGATGTAGTTCTTAATTGTTGACATGTTCCACTTGGCTCCCTTTAAGTAAATTCTTCCAACCCGCTCAATCCGATATTGATCGGGCCCTGCTTCTGTTTTGTTCTTTTCGGCCACGCAATCGCCCGCTGGGCGGGCTCCTACATTGCTTCATTGAATTGTAGGAGCCCGCCCAGCGGGCGATTATGGATCGCAATGCACATCACCCCGTTGAAAAAAACGCCGCGTTCTTCTCGATATAACTCATCTCTTCTTCCGGCACCTCATCTATAGGTCGAATAGCATCCTCGGGACAAATGGTTTCGCAAAGCCCGCAAGCGATACACTCGACCGGATCGATGTAAAACATTGTGTCGTCTTCATGGATGCAATCGACAGGGCAAACCTTGACACACGAGCCATCTTTGACGCCCTCGCACGGAGACATGATTACGTAGGTCAACTGTAAGAACCGCGCGTCACTGAGACTATCTGCCCTTCCATTCAGGTTTGCGTTTTTCCTGGAATGCTCGTGGACCTTCCTCCGAGTCCTCAGACTCGAGTGCAGCGACGAGTGCCGGCAACCTTTTGGACAGTGCTTCACTAACTGGCAGATCAGAAGTTTCTTTCACACACTCCTTGATGGCCTTTACCGAAAGCGGTGCGCATGCCACTATTTGCTCGGCCCATGCAGCTACCGTTTCATCCAGGGACTCTGCCGCTACCACTTCATTTACCAGTCCGTATCGCTCCGCCTCTGTTGCTGAAATTCGCTTGCCAGTCATCAGCATTCCCATCGCCAGTTTTTCGGGAATTAATCTCGGCAGCAAAATCATCCCGCCGTCCAGCGGCATTCGGCCGACCCGCGCTTCCGGCAAGCCGAAGCTTGCGTGCTCCGCGGCGATCACGATGTCGCAACCCAGCACCATCTCGAAACCACCGCCAACGGCTACACCATTCACCCTGGCAATGACCGGAACATGCAGTGATTTTCGCAGCGATAAACCACCGAAGCCGCCGGGTCTGGCATGCGCCCAATACTCCAGGCCCGTCTTCTCGTCGCCGCCTGCTTTTAGATCGGCGCCAGCGCAGAATGCCCTGTCACCGCTGCCGGTAAGGATGACCACGCGCACGTCGGGGTTCGCTTCAATGCTTTGCCAGGCGTCTTCAAGCAGATCGGCGGTCGCCGCATCAACCGCGTTCATTTTTTCAGGTCGATCTATCGTTACGCGTGCGACATGATCCTTAACGCTAAATATGACACTCACGGGCTATCAGCCTCAGGTGTGTTGCCGATGCCGAACTCTGCGAGGATTTCATCATTATGCTCACCGAGTCTTGGCGGGACTCGTCGAACTTTGGTGTCCAGTGCAGAGAAGCGGATCGGGCTTGCGATAACCTGCATTTTTCCATTAATCGGGTGATCAATTTCTGTAATCATTTCGTTGACGTGCGTCTGCGGATCCTCAAGCACTTCCGCTAATTCTTTAACAGGTGCACACAGTAGATCTTCCTGTTCGAGTTTTTCTATCCAGAAAGCGGTAGATTCTTTCGCGAATTCATTGCGGAATCTCTCCTGTAGATAGGCTTTGTTTGCGGACTGCGTCTGCAAATCCGGGTACTCGGCAGAAAGGTCCTCAATACCCAGCGCATTGCAGATGTCCTGTAGCGGATTCACTTTGAACGCACCGACCAGGACGAGCGCACCATCAGTGGTATCAAACGCACCGGTTAGCGGCATTTCTGCCCAGTTGATCTCTTTGCCTGTGTTGAGGTGACAAGTCGCCTCCTGCATTTGCATTGCAATCATGGAGTCATACAAAGAAACCTCTACGCACTGGCCTTCGCCGGTTCTTGTCACGCTAATCAGCGCGGCCAATATCGCCTGAACCAGGTGCATTCCCGTGGTGTAATCGCAAAGCGCCGTTGGATAGATTGACAAGGGGATTGACGCATCCGCCCTGCGCATCATGACGCCACTCATCGCCTGTGCCAGCACGTCCTGACCGCCCTTATGCGCATAGGGTCCGCTTGGGCCGTAGCCACTACCACTTGCGAAGACAATCTTCGGATTCAATTTCTTTAGCGCCGCATAACCGAAGCCTATGCGATCCATTACGCCCGCTCTGAAATTACTGACAACGACATCCGAGTTGCGAATCAGTTCGTAGACGATTTCCTTGTTGCTGTCCTGTCGCAGGTCAAGCGCCATGGAACGTTTGTTGCGATTCAAACTGCAAAAAACCGGGTTGTTGAGCCCCTTCTCATCGACAGCACCAAATGCACTTCTCGAGAGATCACCACCTCTCGGGTTTTCAATCTTGATCACATCGGCGCCAAAATCCCCGAGCATTTGTGTGGCACAAGGCCCCATCATTACCTGGGTAAAATCGATGATCCGTATACCATCCAGTGGCAATTTGTTTGATTTGGACATTGTTCTCACTTCTCCTTGAATATTCGTCAGGCGCTTGCCGCGAGCTCTTCGATACCGGTGGCGTTGGCCGATGGAATATCGCCAGGATCCGCGCCCTGTGCCCGCATAACCTTTTGTATTTTTGTCGCATCAACATCACGCAGCAAAATGTTTTCCTGCAATGCCAGCGAAGCTGCGATACCGGCAGCTTCGCCCTGCGCCATACACGGCGGTATTTCCCGCGAGCGCTTTTGTGCATCGGGTTCCGCGGAATAATGTCGTCCGGCGACGATGAGTTGCTCTACCTTGGTTGGCAGCAATGCGCGATATGGTGTGTAGTAATCTCGTCCGCGACAAACCGTGTCGGTGAAATAGCGACGATTGACGACGTCGTCCACCGTGACAACGTACTCACCGCGCAGCATCCGCGTCGTTCTTACTCCAACCTGCTCCGCCGCGCCGAGCATGTCGGCTTTTTCGAAGCCCGGCATGTTTTCACGCACATAATGAAAAAGTTTCATCATGCGATCCCGGCCCTCGTACTCGGCCCGGGTAAGATCTTCGACTGATATGCCATCGTAACCAGGCATGTGCGGACAATTGCACCAGACAACTCCCGGGATCGGCGTTTTTAACCACCACATTTCCCACGCGCCACCGATGATTCTTCGTGCCTGGCGATTCACCTTCGCAAATGCTTCCGGCTCTTCATACTCGAACCGCTGCGCCTCGTCGGTATCCACATTCGCCAGGCGAAACACCGTCGTCACAATATATTGTCCCTGGGAGAAATCCGCGCCCGCACTGCAGGCAACGTCGAGGTCACCAGTAGTGTCGATGACGACATCACCCATGATCGCCTGGCGACCACTTTTGGTCTGGCAGATAACGCCCTTGATTACCCCGTCTTCGACAATCGCATCCGCGAACAAACTGTGTAGCCGCAGGTTGATGTTGTTCTCCCTGACAAGGTCCAGTGATGTTCTTTTCCACGCGTCCGGATCGAATGCGACTGCGTAGACAATCGGCTGCGGTTTTTTGGCCTGGTGAAAATCATGCACGCCCCAGCGCGACCATTTCTGCCACATCTCCTCACTCGCGTAGCGGTCTTCCAAGGGTGGCATTACCGCCATACCTTCCTTTGCCATCCTCTGGACGAATTCATCGACAATTCCGGAGACCGTAATTTCCTTGCCGTTCACCATATCGTCCAGCACCAGCACCATGCCGCCAGACGCCATACCGCCGAGGTGGTGATACCGTTCAAGTACCGTTACGGAACAACCATTGCGCGCCGCGGATACGGCCGCTGTAATGCCGGCTGCGCCGCCGCCGACGACGACGACATCGGACTTCGCCACGACGGGCACGTCGCCGACAAAAGTTTTGTCTCTATTATTCTCACTCATACCAGTCCCCTCAGGCGGTTTGACCGCTGCTCAGCATTTGCTCTGTGGCAGGGAATAATCTACGCTCCAGACCAGTATTCCACAATAGACATATCCGCATACTAATTATGCCAAATAAGAATATTGACAACATGCGCCTTATTGAACTCCGGGTGTTTCAGGCGATTCTGGAAAGCCGCAGTATTACCGCAGCGGCAGAAACGCTGGGCGTATCACAGCCAAAAGTCAGCAAGCAGTTGAAATTGATGCGCTCCTGGTTTGGTGACGAATTGTTCGTCAGGACCGGTAGCGGCATGGAAGCAACCAGCAAGGCGGAGGCACTTGCGCCAAAGGTAAAGGAGCTTATCCATCAATTTGAACTCCTGAATACCGAGACACAATTCGATCCGCTGGATATCGAGCGAAATCTGGTTATTTCTACGACGGATGAAGTCGAACATTTCCTGCTACCGAAGCTGATCGGGAGAATCGAGACATATTCGCCGCAATCCAGGATTATTTTCAAGGTTCTCGAACGCGACTATGCTGCGAAACAACTGGAGCTCGGCAATGTCGATCTCGTGATTACACCAAACTGGCATATTCCGGAGCACCTCAAGCAGAAGCTGGTTTATGCAGACGATTTTGTAGTGCTCATTCGCAAAGGCCATCAGCTCGAAAAGCAGGAACTGAAGTTAGAAAAATATCTGGCTGCACGCCACCTGATGGTCTCGCCTTTGGGAACAGTAGTAGGCCCGATAGATGAAGTCCTCGCCTCTCTTGACTACAGACGCACTGTAAGCGTCGCAACACCCTATTTTATGAATGTGACAGACGCGCTACTTAACTCCGATTTGCTGTTGACCATTCAACGAAGAGCCGCCACCGAACTCGTGAATGAGCATCCTCTGGCACTAAAGGAATTGCCAATCAAGGTCCCACCGGTCAATTATTTCCTTATCTGGCACAAGCGGTATGACAAGGATTCGGTGAACTGCTGGTTACGGCAAATAATTCACGAAATACTTTGCGACGTGACAGCGCGATAGTATTAGTGGCTCCCAAAGAGGTTGACCAATGAGCAAAAAAAGAAATGACAGGGAGTCACCTGCAGATACGGATCTGGAACAGTCCGCGTCCGGGGCAGCTGAATGGTCGTTCAATCCCCTGTCCAGCGAGTTCGCAAAAGACCCCTATGCTGCCTATGAAATTCTCAGGAATCGAAAGCAGCTTTCCTACTTCGCGGATTTCGATATCTGGCTTGTTTCCAGGTTTGCAGATGTGACCGACATCATCATGAATCGCCGCATGGTGCGAACACCGGAGTCTTTTCTATCTGCGGAGCAAGTCGCGGCGCAAAAGCGCCGGGAAAACTTTCATGACATGCCCTATCACTCGCGGTTTGTGCAATTCAGCCTCCTCGATAGCGAAGGGGAAGTACATTTTCGCTTGCGGCGGCAGGTCTTCAGCATGCTCACGGCGGTATCGATCGAGGGTCTTCGCGCCTATGTGCAGAAGTTTGTCGATGAACAAATAGATGCACTTATGGATCGCAAGGAAATCGACTTCGTGGAGGATTTTGCCGCGGGAATTCCTGGCCATGTAATTGGGCGGATTCTGGGCGTACCTGAAGAAGACTGTCCCAGATTACGCGCCTGGTCCGAGAACATCGTTCAGTATTTCGACATTGACCGCTCGGATGAACGCAAGGAGCTCGCCGAGCGTACTACTGAAGAATTTTATGAGTACCTGATAGCGCTCAAAACAAAGCGCAGCAAGACGCCGCAAGACGATCTTATATCCCGGCTGATCAAGGCGGAGAACGCCGGCAAGATTGATGGGGACGAGTTCATATCAACCTGCATGCTCATACTCATGGCCGGACACGGCTCAACCATCGATGCTATGGGCAGCGGGATGCATGTCCTGCTGCGTTTCCCTGAACAGATGCTGCGCTTGCGTCGTGATCCGTTGCTCATCAGCACGGCTGTACAGGAGATGTTTCGTTACGAATCGCCGCTGCCATTTATGCATCGTTACACGACCGAAGATATCGAACTAAATGGGCAGACTTTCAGCAAGGGTACAAGGTTTGGTGTGCTTTATGGTTCGGCCAACCGGGATCCAGAGCAATTTGAAGACCCTGATCGTTTCGACATCACCCGAGAGCCGAATAAACATCTCGCGTTTTCACGTGGAGCCCATTTTTGCATGGGCAATCATCTTTCGCGCCTGGATATGGAGATTGTATTTACGACGCTGTTAAAACGCTTTTCGAAAATCCGCCTGGTCGGGGATGAGCCGGAGTACAGGCGTGGCTTATCTGTACGCGGGCCAAAGTCACTGCAAATTGAGCTCGTTCCGGCGTAGTGCAATCGCGGCGAATCAAACGTAGGCTGAAAGGCCACTTCACCCTCAGCTTCGGAGCTAAAGAAATGCCCTTTTATCGCCTCATTCTGGCCGCCGCTTTCAGTCTGCTGATCTTCGCCGCATGCGTGCAAACCACTGCGGAATCCAGTGAGGACAAGATCGTTACGCTGCTGTTCACCAACGACATCGAAAGCGCCTACGATTCGGTGCCGGCGTGGTGGCTGGATGACATGGAACGGATCGGCGGTATCGCAGAACTCTCGACATTGATTCGCGAAGTAAGACAGAGCGAACCCAATGTATTCCTGTTCGATGCCGGCGACATTTTCACCGGAGCACTATCGCGGCTAACGGATGGCGCGTTGATGTTCGAGTTCATGATCACCATGGGCTATGACGCCATGGGAATTGGCAATCATGAGTTCGACTATGGCGAAGAGAAGTTTGCCTGGCAGAAAAACCGCGCGCCTTTTCCAGTGCTCGGTGCAAACCTGTTTTTCAAAGGCACTGATCATCCATTCGCACAGGCACACACAATCATCGAGCGCGATGGCATTCGCATAGGCGTTATAGGCATCCTGGGGCAGGACGCGGCCGCCACCGCCATTGCACCGCATCACATTGACGAGCTGGACGTAACCGACCCGGCAGATGCAGTCGCCCGCTCCGTCGCCGAATTACGCGATGACGTCGATCTCATCGTCTTGCTTACGCATATGGGGCACACCGCACCCATGCAGACAGATGCCGAGGCCGATCCGCGGCTGGCACGCGATATTAATGCGGATATCGCGCTGGCGGGTGCGGTAGAGGGAATCGATGTTTTGTTTGGCGGTCACGCCGATGCGGGAACGCGGAAACCGGTACGCAACGAGAAAACGGGCACGTTAATCATGCAGACCTTTGGCCAGGCAACCTATCTGGGTTACCTGCAGCTTACACTGGACGGCGACAGTGGCGAGATCAAAGCTTATGACGGCAAACTTATCCCCGTAAATACAACGACGCTTGAGCCGGATCCGGAAATTGTGCGAAAAAAAAATGATTATCAGCAGGCGTTTCCGGAAATCATGGAAGTCGTTGGCCACAATGAGGAGCGCCTGAATCGAAAGTACTTCGATGAGTCCGACATTGGCAATCTTACTGCCGACATAATGGTCGAGGCCAGTGGTGCGGACATCGGACTGATGCACCCCGGCGGGATTCGTAAGGACCTGCCAGCCGGTGATGTAAGAATTATGGACATCCTCGACACCAACCCGTTCATCGACAACGTTCTCGTCATGCGAGTGACGGGAGCACAACTGAAGCAGGTTCTCGAGCAATCATTCACGCGACTGCGGGGTCTGATGTCGGTGTCAGGCATCGAAACTGTCTATGACACATCCAGGCCCGATTATCAGCGTCTGGTCTCTGTGAAGAGAAACGGTGTGGAAGTTTTAGATAATGATGAATTCGATGTCGCCGTGTCCGGCATCATCGCGCGCGGCGGTGATCACTTTGATATGTTTCTCGATACCGAATTCGTCCGCGAACTCACGCCGCTTGCCGACCTCATGATTGCCTACTACCGCAAGCACGGCAACGTGACAGTACCAGCAGGCGGCCGACAAACTGACGTAGCTGTAATAGATCAAACTTGATCGTACAGACGCTGTCAGAACAAGTCGTACCTTTGATAGTCAGCCGTCGCCCACATGCGGCCATCGAAACTACCGAAAAGAACAGACGTCATTGCGAGGAGCGAAGCGACGCGGCAATCTCTATCAGGTTGCAAAAATGCAGACCGAATGTCCTTAACAGTACCAAGAGATTGCCGCGCCCTTCGGGCTCGCAATGACGTTGGTGCTATCCGGCCGCCTAGTTCGGGCGCAACGGATCACTGGCGATATCTGCAAGAATTGCTGCTGCTTCACTGGCTAGTTGTGCTGATATTTCTTGTTCTTCATTGATCAGGTTAAAAAACTCAAGCGGGTCCTCAACAAGGTTGTACAGTTCGCGCGGATTCTGCTCTTTGTCCAGCAACAGCTTCCACGACCCCTTGCGAATCGCAAACTGTAATTCCGAAACTGAATCCAGCGCCCAGAACAGGCTGCGCTGCGGCAATTCGCCGCCGCTGAATATCGGTCGCACATCGATACCATCGATAGCGCGATCATCAGGCACTTTTCCGCCACCAATATTGGCGAGCGTGACGAATAAATCCATGCCGATGACGAGCGCGTCCGATTCAGACCCGGGCTCAATAACGTTTGGATAACGAATGATCGCCGGCACCCTCAGGCCGCCTTCGTAGAGAAAATGCTTGCGCCCGCGATAGCCGCCCGTACTGCCATAGGCATTTACCTCCCACCAGTTGATCCAGTTCGACGTTACCGGTCCGTTGTCGCTGGAAAACACAACGACCGTGTTTTGCACAAGATTGTGTTCACGCAGCCAGTCAAGTACTCGCCCCAACTGCGCGTCCATGTAAGTAATGTTGGCGTAGTACTCACCCGGCCCCCGCGGTACCAGCAAATCTTTTGGTGGTACCGGCGAACCGTTAGGAATGGGCACGATCTCACCGTCGGTGTATTGCGCATACAGGTCATTGTAGGCAGGCGGATTCTCTATGGTGGTATGTGGTTCTGCCATGCTCAGATAAAGAAAGAATGGCTTGTTCTCATCACGCCGCTCCAACCACTGTATCGCTTCAGACGCATACAGTTCTGCGGTATAGCCTTCCTGCATCGGCAATGCCGTCTTATTACGAAAAATGTTTACAGGATTGTGATTAGTCGGCATCTGGAACGCGTTGTGCCCGTAGAAATAATCGAAACCCTGATCGGTTGGCTGTGGTTCCCGCGTACTGCCAAGATCTGAATTCAAATGCCACTTACCTATATGCGCAGTGCCATAACCTGCGTCCTTAAGTACTTCGGCGAGCGTGACTTCTGCGTCCCTCAGGTAAATACCGCTGTCTTCGGGAATCCAGCTTTTGATCCCGGTCCGGTACGGGAGCCGGCCGGTGAGAAGAGCTGCCCGCGACGGTGAGCAAATTGCCGACGGCGCATAGTAGCTGGTCAGCCTGAGGCCGTTGGCCGCGAGGGCATCAATGTTCGGCGTCTGCAGGACCGGGTGGCCATAGCTGCCAAGATCGCCATAGCCCAGGTCATCGACGTAAATCAGGAGGATGTTCGGTTGCGTCGCAGCTTGTACAGCACTGCCAAGCAACTGTAGACACAAGAAGGTGAGCTGGATTTTCAATACAGTGAAACCCGCCGGCGCCCGGACATTGCTGCGATAACGCAGGATGCTGGACGGGTTTCCGTGGCCTTGTTGCCGGTGCGCATGATCCGGTCGTGGTCTGGACTGAAGATTGAGCATATTCATGACGTGAAACCTCTTCTACGTCGGCGACGGTGTTTCTGCAACAAACACCCGCCTCGTGTTCCTGATATTCCTATATATTGCTGCAGCTTTGCACGTCTTCCCTGTTGGCGAGCGCCGCCTGATTTTTGGTTCGCCGCTATAATTCCGCATAAAAGGACCTGCACAAATGATCACTGAAGCGTCCGGCAAAACGCTATTTTTTTCGTAATAACATGCTTACGCCGTGTTTTCAGAGGACAACGGTAACGATTGGCCAGTATGCCGGAAACGAATACTCGGTATGCCAGAAATGAATACATTTAGATCGTCTGTGGGAGTATGATGCACCGATGCAGTACGAATTGAGTTCGTTGTAGAATAACAACAAATTGGCGATACTACGCCTGCGAGGCCATTTTATTAGTTGCCGCACAGGTCCTTCTTCAACTGAACAAGATCCGCAGAATCAAAAGAACCAAGACAACTTCATTACGCTAGAGAACGCCATTCAGGGGGCTCGAATGAAAAACGCAAAAATTAATTTCGGCATCGCGCGCAGCATATTACTGCTGGCAACTGCCGCGACCATGGCCATGTTTGCCACAAATTTGACGGCACAGGAAATCACGGCTTCCATTCAAGGCACCGTTCTGGGGCCGGACGGCCAGGCAATCGCCGGCGCTACGGCGACGGTTACTGACTCCCGTGATGGTCGTCGTCAATCGTCTACATCTGACAATCGCGGCGTGATCAATTTCAGGTCGGTCAGTGCTGGTGGTCCTTACACGGTGCGTATTAGTGCAGATGGTTATCAATCAACATTGGTCACGGAATTATACACCAGCGTCGCGGGCAAATCGGCATTCACGGTGAGTCTGGAAACGACCAGTACTGCAATCGAAGAGATTATCGTTACGGCGACTCAACTCCGGACGGTCGTAACGGCATCCGGGCCAAGCTCATCGTTCACGAGACAGCAGCTCACGGACATGCCCTCAACAACGCGCCAGATTCGCGACATTATCCGGCTCGATCCGAGAGTCAGTATCGGCGAGACGGGCGACGGCGGCGACCAGTCGGGTGCCATCAGCTGTCTCGGCGGGTCCAGCCGTACCAACTCGTTTACCGTTGATGGAGTGCGCGCTACCGACGCCTTTGGCCTGAATCTTTCGGGCAACCTTTCACGCTTCACGTTCCCGATTCCCTTTGACACCGTCGAGGCGGCAGCGGTTGAGTTTGCACCGATATCGGTCGAATACGGTCAGTTCAGCGGTTGTAACATCAATGTCGTGACCAAGTCGGGTGGGAACGAGTTCCACGGCAGCGCGTTTTGGCTGTTCAACGATGAAAGTATGACTGGCGATACAATCAACGGCAATACATTCGACCAGGGTGCGTTCGAGCGAGAAAACTACGGCTTCGAAATCGGCGGGCCGATCATAAAGGACAAGCTGTTTTTCTACGGTGCCTACGAGAATTTCGATACAGCGACCGTCAACCAGTTCGGTTCGGCGGACGACACAAGTTTCCCGCGCAACGAAACTATTTTCACGACCGCCGAGTTGGATGAGATCAAGAATATATTAATAACCAAGTACGATCGTGACCCGGGGGAAGGCGTCAGAAACCTGCCGGTTACATCGGAGCGCTTTTTCGCTCGCATTGACTGGAACATCAATGAAGATCACCGCGTTGAAGCTAGCTACTCTTCCGTGGAAGAAGCCTCGTTGATCGGGGACGATATCGGCGGCGGTCGTGGCGAGTACACGTTCGAGGATAATTTCCACGCGCGTGGTTCGGAGTCGGAGACCATTGGTTTCCGACTGTACTCAAACTGGACCGACCGCTTATCGACCGAGTTTCGCTACTCCTTCCAGGACGTCCAGGATCTGCAGAATCCAGTTGGCGGCGGTGAGGCGCAGGATGCAGTGCCGAAGCCGCGTATTGCGATCGGCGACGGAGGGGTGTTCTTCGGTGAGTTTGGTGGCCAGGAATTCGTCAGCGGACCGGGTACGTTCCGTTCGGCCAACGAGCTGGCTACCACTAAGGATCAGTTCAAGATCAAGGCCGACTATCAGATGGGCGATCATCTGATCACGGCGGGTTACGAGTACGAGACGCTGGACATATTCAACCTGTTCATCATCAACGGGACCGGCACTGTTTTCTTCGACAGCATTGCCGGCCTGGATGCCGGAATCGCAACTGCCATTCGCGAGGGTGTTTCATTCACGCGGGATCCGAACGACGCAGCGGCAGCTTATTCGCGCGACATCCATTCAGTTTTCATCCAGGACACGTGGAATATCAACGACAAGTCAGAGCTGATCTTTGGTTTGCGTTACGACTGGTACGCATCGGATGACCTGCCGCTTCTGAACGACAATTACGTGGCTCGTTATGGCATAACCAACCGGGTGGGCTTCGACGGCCTGGATGCTGTTCAGCCGAGAATTGGCTTCAACTACATCATGCCCGACAGTTGGGGTGATACGCGCATGTCGCTTGGCTTCGGCGTCTTCTCTGGCAACGATCCGACGGTCTGGTTCTCTAACGCCTACCAGAATTTCGGTGGAGCACTCGGTGTAGGACAAGTAGCCGGCATATTTGGAGCAACAACCTGCACGGCAGCCGACTTGAACGTACTGGCAACCGGAACCTTCACGGGCATCCCGGAGTGCGTCACCCAGTCGGGTCAGGACCAGGCTCTTGCCACATTGGGCGCGGTCAACGCGACTGATCCAAACCTGAAGCTGCCGACCGCGCATCGATACAGCTTCGGCCTCCAGCACAACACCAATATCGGCGACGGATTCTTTACTGACTGGGACCTGAGGTTTGATCTTATCTATTCCGATCTGAAGGACCAGGTTGACTTCATTGACCTCTCGATGTCGCCAACGGGTAATTTGTTACCGGACGGCCGCCCGTCCTATGAGGAAGTCGACCCGCTTAGAGCGGGTTGTAACGCGACCTTCAACGGTATTCGCCAGGGCTTCAGTAACGTGACTCCGGAGTGTATCGGTGCTAACCAGGATATCTTTTTCACCAATCGGCCGGGTGACGGTGGCAATACGTTCACATTGTCGATTCAGGCGAGCAAACTATTCCAGTGGGGCAATGCCTGGCAAATGAACGTTACGACCGGATATGCGTACAACGAGTCCGAAATTGGTAATCCCGGTAATTCATTCACGGCATCCGGAAACCACCGGTCCGTCGTGTACAGGGAGCTTGAGAATGCGCCGATTGGTCCTTCGTACCGGAATACGCCGCACAACTTTGTGCTCGCCGGGACGATTTCGAACATGTTCTTCGGCGACAACACGACCAGTCTCTCGTTATTCTTCAGTCGTAAGAAAGGCGGTCCCATGAGCACCGTGTTCTTTGGTGGACCATATGATGGCGTGGTTGGCGACCAAAGCGACGAGGCACGTTACCTGCTCTACGTCCCGACAGGTCCCAGCGATCCGCTCGTGACCTGGTCCGATGGGTCCGCTGACGCATTCTTCGCCTGGACAGATTCGGTAGGACTGGCGCGTGGAGCCATTGCGGGTAAGGGCGGGATCGACGAGCCCTGGCAGAGCGATCTGGATCTTCGTTTCCAGCAGGAATTTCCGTTCTTCGGCAACGCGAAAGGCAAGGTCTACTTCGACATCGAGAATGTCCTCAATCTGATAGATGATTCCAGCGGCACGAAGAGTTACATCGATTCGACGGATATAGCTTCGGCTGTTGGCATTGTCGAGGCAGATCTCGACCCGGTTACTAACCAGTACATCTATTCTGGCTTCGAGGCGCCGTCTACCACGCCGGATTCGTGGGATTCTCTGTGGCGCATTCAGCTGGGCATCAGGGTCGACTTCTAAAAGAAGTCAGTGTGATGAAAAAGGCCGTATGAAGGCCAACAAAGGCGCCCCTTACCGGGGCGCCTTTTTTTTGCCGCCCTACGCAAGATGTCGCCGCGACATGGAAGCGGATGAACACGACGATTGATTTAGTTCTTCAGAGTTGAGATACGCCATGGCTGCAACTGCAGAATCCTTTTCGAAAGCGATAAACCAAGATGCGCTGGATCGTTTTAACGCAGACGGATTCCTGCTGGTGGAAAACTTCTTTTCAGATGAAGAGCTGGATCAGTTTGGCGCTCACGTAGACGCCGCGGTGAAATACCGTACCGCAGACGATCATCGAAGCCATGCCGAGAAAAATCTGTATGAGCAGACCTTCGTGCAATGCAAGGGTTTATGGGAGGACCATGCCTCTGTAAGACCACTGACATTTCATCCTGAACTCTGCGCCGCGGCCGCTAGTTTGTTGCAAGCCGACTGCGTACGACTCTGGCACGACCAGGCTTTATACAAGGAAGCCGGAGGTCGCAAAACGGACGCACATCTGGACTATCCTTTCTGGCCGGTTGATCACCCACACCTGGTTTCCGCATGGATTCCGTTCGACGGTGTTCAATATAGCGGTGGCATCATGGGATATGTACAAGGCTCACACAGGATGGGGATTGATCAATTTGTTGACATCGGGCAATTACGAGGCGGTGAACCTTGCGACCTGTTGCAGGAACCAAAAGTGGCGAGCAAACCGTTTATCTGGGTGGAGGCGCCAAAAGGCTCCGTCATATTCCACCATGCGTGCACCATCCACGCGGCGGAGCCAAATGATACCAATGAGACACGGCGCGTTTTCACGATGGTTTATATAGCAGACGGATGCCGCCGAGCAGGGGACGGATCTTCATTCTCTCTTGATCGCGACAAGATCAAGGAGGGCGACCTTATCGCGGGACCGAGCTTCCCGGTAGCCTGGCCACGAGCCGGGGAAGATCTGCCGACGCCGCCCAAAATGCTCGGACCGAAGACCGGGTTTTGATTTTCGCAGTAACACTGCTGGCAGTCATTCAGCCTTTTGTGTCTGTTCATCATCAGCAAAAACCGGGGTCGAACCAGCGTTCCCGGTTATCCGCCAGAATTGCGAAACGCGCGGCGTCAGGATCAATTGCAGA